>Ga0180218_1000059_pt1 | contig 216671 bp, 187 predicted proteins | sample eDN3rd37CKraftBY_FD_151334 | JGI IMG/M metagenome (GOLD analysis project Ga0180218, IMG submission 151334) | Enriched backyard soil microbial communities from Emeryville, California, USA - eDNA 3rd pass 37_C Kraft BY (version 2) (version 2) | ecosystem: Environmental > Terrestrial > Soil >... | reverse complement strand
CTACTGCGACGCCGTTCCAGTGGCGCTACACCCGTACGGACCTGCGTCGGCAGTTGCAGCGTCTCGAGGACCACGACCGACTCGTCGATGCTGCATGACCCCCGACGAACTTCTGACCAGGACCACTAAGGGTAGTTGGGGTTGTTGAACGTCGGGATCTCGATGCTGATCGTCTGCAACTCCGACATGTACAGCAACACGAACTGGCGCAGCAGTTCGTCGAACGCCCAGTAGGCGTCCGGTGCGAGCGGCAACGGCAGCAGGCCTTCGCGCACCGCGATGAACGGCCGCCACCCGACGTTCAGCAGCGTGCCCCAGACCGGCTCGGGAGGGATCTTCAGCCAGTCGGCGATCCGGTCGCCGAGCACGTAGCGGGTCAGTGCCCCCAGGATCGGCCGGGTCAGCAACGTGAAGTCCAGTCCCGCACCGAGATCGAGGAGCATGTCGGCGAGCTTCAGCCCCTCCGGGGTCGGCGCCAGGATCGGATCGAGCACCTGCGTCGCCTGGGCTTCGGCGTCTGCCCACGTCGCGGGAATGTACTGGTCCTGGACACCGAGCATGTGCGCGCTGACCTGCCACGAATGCAGGAACGCCTCGCTCTCGTCCGCGGCGACCGGCACCTGCCAGTTCTTCAGCACGCGCATCACCGAGGTCGGGAGGCTGTGCCAGGTGACCATGATGTCGTGCTGACTGATGGGATATTCCTCGGGCGCCACGTCGATCCAGTGCGACGACTGCGGCAGCAGGTGCCGCACCCCGGCGTGCGCGAGACGTGTTTTCAGGCCCGTCACGATCATCTCGCCGTCGGGCAGATAGGCGTTGCGCGAACCGATGTCGTAGCCGAGTTTCGCCGTCCGCGAGATGCGGCGCTTCATGTTGGCGCCGCCCTTGGAGTAGTAGACGGCGACCGATTCCTTCGGGATGACGGTGCTCATCATGCCGCTCGCGAAGCCGTAGAGGACACCGAGATAGAGCCCGCGCTTGTCGTTGAATTTCACTGCAGTGGCGAGCTTTCCGACATCCGCCCATTCCGGGAGCTGTCGATGCCGCTCGAGAAAGGCGTGCAGGTCGGCAGGCAGCCCGGCGGGGAGCGGCTGCCCGTTCTTCTTCCACCCGCGCAACAGGTCGTTGACCAAGGGGACCTCACCGCGCTCGAACAGCGACGCGACCAGCGTGTCCGCCTCCTCATCCCACACCAGGTGAGGATCCGCTCCGTCGCCGGTACCGGGTATCGACCCGGCCGGCGACCATCTCCACGGACGAGCCTGCGCCGGGGTCGCCGCCGCGACCGCCCCGAGCGCCGCGAGCGCCCCTCCCGCTTTCAGAACGTTCCGTCTGCTCAAATCGGACATCCGCAGCCCCCATTGGCTTCGATGTGGCAATGTAACAGCAGCAGTTACCCTGTATCAGGAGAGCACATCGCCACGATCCTCACGGAAGATTCCCGGAATCCGTCCCGAAGCGTCACCCTGTAACAGGGTCATCACAGGAGGTAGCCGTGGAATCAAGATCGTCGACCAGGTCGGGATTGTTCAGATCGACGTCGCTTCTCGAACGCGCGTACAGCGACGCCGTCGAGCCGGCGGACGACCCCGACACGACCCGAACCCGTCTGCTCGATGCGGCATACGACCAGTTCTGCCGGATGGGCATTCAGCGGTCGACGATGGAGGATGTCGCCAAGCGCGCCAACCTTTCCCGCATCACAATCTACCGCAAGTTCGACACCAAGGAGGCCCTGGTCGACCAGGTGATCCTGCGGGAGTTCAGCCGGTATTTCACCCGGTTCATCGAAGAGGTCGCCGGCGCCCCCACGGTCGCCGACCGTGTGATCCTCGGCTTCGTGAGCTCACTGCGGACGATCCGCACCAATCCGCTCGTCACCGCGCTGATCGAAACCGACCCCACCTCGTTCGCCGGATCCATCATCGGTGCGAACGGCGAAATGCTCTCGGCAGTACAGATATTCGTTGCCGGGCAGCTTCGACGCGAGCAGGTGTCCGGCACCGTCGCCGCGGAACTCGACGTCGACCTGGTCGCGGAGATGATGGTCCGGATCACCGGCTCGTTCCTCGCTTTTCCCAGTCGCATCGTCGATCTCGACGACGACGCCGAACTGACGGCGATCGCACGCCGATTCCTGGTGCCCATGCTGCAGGTGCCGCAACAGGAAGCCGGCTGAGTCACCCACCGAAGCAAGGATGTTCCCACCCCGCCGCCGTCGGAAGGCCCAACCGTGCACCACACGCTCGACGAACTGGGTTACTACCTGCTGGCGGGGGCGGGCGGCGACGGGCCGAGAACTCTGGTCGAGGAGGCCCGCCGCGGGGAGAAACTCGGCTTCGGCACCGCGTTCATCTCCGAACGGTGGAACATCAAGGAGGCCTCGTCGCTGACCGGGGCGGCGTGCGCGGTCACCGAGCGCATGCGCATCGCCACCGCGGCGACCAACCACAACACCCGGCACCCGCTCATCACCGCCTCGTGGGCCACCACGATGCACCGCCTCTCCGGTGGCCGGTTCACCCTCGGGATCGGCCGCGGCATCGCCGCTCTGTACTCCGCGTTCGGTGTGCCCGAGGTGACCACCGCGCAGATGGAGGACTTCGCGCAGGTCATGCGCAGGCTGTGGCGCGGCGAGGTCGTCGTCGGACATTCCGGTCCGATCGGTGAATACCCGCTGCTGTTCCTCGATCCCGAATTCGACGAGGACATCCGCCTCGCCCTGGTGGCGTTCGGTCCACGCTCACTCGCGCTGGGAGGACGGGCGTTCGACGACGTCGTCCTGCACACCTACTTCACACCCGAGACCCTGCAACGGTCGGTGGCAATCGTGAAGAAGGCCGCCGAAGAGGCGGGTCGCGACCCCGACGAGGTCCGGGTGTGGTCGTGCCTCGCGACCGTCGGCGACCACCTGCCCGAGGAACTGCGGTTGAAGAAGACGGTGGCGCGGCTCGCGACGTACCTGCAGGGTTACGGCGATCTGCCGGTGCGGACGAACAGCTGGGATCCCGCTGTGCTGCAACGCTTCCGGAACGACCCTGTGGTGCTCTCGATTCCGGGTGGGATCGACCACAAGGCGTCGGCCGACCAGATCGAGCACATCGCGACACTGCTTCCCGACGAATGGCTCGAACCCGCGGCCACCGGATCCGCCGGGCAGTGTGCACAGCGGATCCGACGCGAGTTCGACTACGGCGCCGACGCGGTGATCCTGCACGGTTGCACACCCGACGAACTGGAGCCGATCGTCACCGCCTACCGCGCGAGGTGATCCGGGCACGGTCGACCGGTCGTCCGAACGCACGACGTCGTCGACGACCGACCCCTGATACCGTCCACGCGGAGCAGGGGGAAGCACGCATGGACCGGCGGCCGCGAGCGACACGGTTCGGCACGATCGCCGTTGCCGCAGTCGCGATCGCCGGGCTCGCGACCGGTCCCGCCGGCGCATCCCCGCCGGAGCAAGACACCTGTCCGCACACGATCGTCTTCGGTGTCGGCGGCACCCTCGAGGTCGGCAAACCCACCTCGACCGTGCATCCGATCCTCGAGGGCCTGGCCGAGCGCGGCGCACGCACTGTACGGATCGACTATCCGGGGGAGATCAGTCCGCTCGGGAGCCACACGTACGACCGGTCCAAGGAGATCGGAGTCCGTGAACTGCACCGGCAGATCATCCTCGCCCACGCCGAGTGCCCCGGGGCGGCATATCGCGTCGTCGGTTTCTCCCAGGGTGCCGCGATCGCCGGTGACGTCCTCGCCGACCTCGCGCAGGACCTGGACCGTCCGAGCGATCTCGCCGGGGTGGTGATCGCCGACCCGCGCACCCCCGGCACCGGCGCGGAGGTCGTCGCGCCCTGTGCTCTTCCGGGGATCTCGTTCACGGGTGCGCGTGCTGGGTTCGGGACCGTTCCGGTCGCCACGGTTTGCGCCCTGGGCGACGCCGTCTGCGACATGGTCGACCCGCGCGCGGACTCCCGTGAAGCCGCGCGCCGCATCGAGCGCTACTTCGCGATTCATCAGCACTATGTGGAACTGACCGTCGGCGACCGTCCGTTCGTCGACGCGATGATCGATCTTGTCGAGCATCCGCGGACCGCTGTGGTCCGGATCGGCTGACCGCGGCTCGTTGGTGCCCGTCACCGCGAATTCGGTACCGTTCGAGACGACTCGCAACAGTGTGTGTCGCGTTCGGCTCGGCACAGCCGAAAGAGGGAGGTTCCCGTGGCTGGTGGTCTCGTCGCCCTGCTGGACGACGTCGCGCTGATTGCGAAGGCAGCTGCAGCATCCATCGACGACGTCGGTGCCGCCGCCGGTAAGGCCAGCGTGAAGGCGGCGGGTGTGGTCGTCGACGACACGGCCGTCACCCCGCGCTACGTGCACGGGTTCACCCCCGACCGCGAGCTGCCGATCATCCGCAAGATCGCGATCGGATCGATCCGGAACAAACTGCTGATCATCCTGCCCGTGGCGATGATCCTCAGCGAGTTCCTGCCGCAGGCGCTGCCGTACCTGCTGATCGCCGGCGGCCTGTTCCTCTGCTACGAGGGCGCCGAGAAGGTCTACGAAGCGCTCACCGGCGGGCACCACGAGGAAGATGACGCCACCGCGGCCGAGAAGGGGCCCGCGTTCGAGAAGACGATGGTCAGCGGTGCGATCCGCACCGACCTGATCCTGTCCGCGGAGATCATGGTGATCTCCCTGTCGTCCGTCGAGGACGAACCGTTCCTCACCCGGCTGCTGGTGCTCATCGTCGTCGCCATTCTCATCACCGCCCTGGTGTACGGCGTGGTCGCGTTGATCGTGAAGATGGACGACGTGGGTCTGGCGCTCGCAGGGCGCGACTCGAAGTTCAGCCAGAAGATCGGCCGCGGTCTCGTCGCCGCGATGCCCAAGGTGATGTCGGTGCTGACCGTGGTCGGGATCGCCGCGATGCTGTGGGTCGGTGGCCACATCCTGCTCGTCAACGTCGGCGAGGCCGGGTTCCACTGGCCGGCCGATCGCCTCCACGATCTCGAGCACTGGGCCGGTGAACTCGTGCACGGCGGGTTCGGTGGCGTCCTGTCGTGGACCGCGGGCACGGTGGCTTCGGCCCTCGTCGGCCTCGTCCTCGGTGCGCTCGTCGTGCTGATCATGCACCTGATTCCGAAGCGGAAGAAGCACGCGCACGAGGTCCACTGAGGCGGTAGACAGCTGCGCGCTGCCGCCCGCGCGCCGCTGTCTTCTCGCTCGGCGGATCCGGTTCGCTACGCCCCTGCCCGGCCGATCCCGCGCACCGCGTCGGCGAACGCCCTCATCAGTTCCGGGTCCTTGACGCCGCGGCTCGACTCGATGCCGCTGGACACATCCACACCCCACGCACCCGACGTCTCGACCGCGCGGGCCACATTGCCCGGGTTCAGCCCGCCGGCGAGGATCCACCGGCCCTGCGGCAGTCCGCTGCGATCCTGCCAGTCCCACGTGACCCCGGCACCGGCGACCGCACCGTCGACCAGCAGAAGGTCGGCGCCGAAGTCCTCGTCGAGTGCCTCGGCACCGCCGGTGTTCACGGCACGGATCACCGTCAGCCCGGCGTCGTGCAGCAGCCGCACGTCGTCCGCGGACCGCAGGTCGTGCACCTGAACATGATCGATGTTCGCGGCTTTCGCGGTCGCGACCACCTCGTCGAGCGGCATCTTCACATACACCCCGACCGCGAGGACTCCCGCGGGAACCCGCGATCGCAGTTGCGCCGCCTGCTCGACGGACACGCGGCGCGGGCTCTCGGCGAAAACGAAGCCGACTGCGTCGACCCCGAGTCCGACGGCCAGCTCTACCGTCGCCTCGTCGCGCAACCCACACATCTTGATGAACGTCACCGCATGCCTCTCGTCCTCGCGTGCCTTCTCATCGACGATATTGCAGGTGCCGGTCTCCGGCGAACACGATCCGCTTCGGCAGGAGCCACCCCTCGCGTAGGGGGTATCGGGACCACGCCCGGGGGCGCACGCTGAATCACACCAGCACCGAATCGCCGAGCGACCGGGAGGAAATCCTTATGCATCGAATCATCCACGCCGATGCACTGTTCCGGCTCGGACCTGAACAGACGTGGGACCTCGTCTTCGGCAACCGACTGCAGCAGTTCGTGGAGTTGTCTCCCTCCATCGTCGCGGTCGAGGACTACGAGATGCGCGCGGACGGGACACCGAGGTACACGATGGCGTTCCGCGTCGGTCCCATCACGATCCGCAGGATCTCCGACTATTCCGTCTTCGATCGACCGAACAGAACCGTCAACGCCGTGCTGGGCGGTCCCTTCGGGGGCACATACGAGACGGTCTTCGGTCCCGAAGGACCGGACACCCGACTGTCGTACCGCTGGCGAATCGAACCCAACACACCGGCGGCGCGAGTTCTGCTGCCGGTGCTCGCACCGTTGCTCGCCCGCGCGCTCCGCAAGGACCTCCGTGCAATCGCGAGCGCCGCCCGGGGTACGCCGCAGGACGAAACGCTCCACTGCTCGATGACCGAACTGCACGTCACCGCGGCGACCTTCTGAAGGACGGAGTGCCCTATCCCGCGGCCTTGCGCACGAGTTCCCGCAGACGATGCTCGATCTCGTCGTTCACCTCGAGCACCGCGAAAGCCGTGGGCCAGAACGATCCGTCGTCGAGGAGAGCATCCTCGTTGAAACCGACCGTTCCGTACCGGGTGTCGAACTTCGATGCAGGTTGATAGAAGACGACGACCTTGCCGTCGCGGGCATAGGAGGGGAAGCCGTACCAGGTCTTCGGGTCGAGGTGGGGAGCCTCCTCGGTCACGATCGCGTGGAGACGCTCGGCGATCTGCTTGTCGGCGCCGGTCAGCGCGGCGATCGCGTCGAGGCACGCCTGCGCCTCACGCTCCCGTTTCGCGGCGCCCTTGCCGCTCCGTCCCTGCTCGCGGAGTTCGGCAGCGCGCTGCTTCATCGCGGCGCGCTCTGCGTCGGTGAAGCCCGTTTCGTCACCGGTATTCGACGCCATCGGTTCCATCCCTTCGTAGGTCCGTAAGGCGGAAATTATCAGCAACGACCCGCAATCGATCCGCTTCTCGAGTATCTGCGGGTACAACCTACGCCCGCTTGCGCCGAGCGGCTGCGATCCTCTGTCGAACACGGCCGGAGCGACCCATTGCCTCCCCGAATTCCGCGCCGTATATTCGGCGTGGAATATTCGCTGCGGAAGCGTTGCCGGACCATATGGAGTGCGTGCGGCAGAGCCGAGGGGAGGCCACACGATGTGCGCGCAGGCGGATCCCACGTTGACGCCGATGGCCATCGCGGTCCTGGCGCTGCTGGAGGAACGTCCGATGCATCCCTATGAGATGTATGTATTGCTGCTCCAACGTCGCGAAGAGAACCTGGTCAAACTCCGAGCAGGCTCGCTCTATCACACGGTCTCCCGCCTTGCGGAGCGAAACCTGGTGCAGGAATTAGGAATCGAGCGGGCAGGGAACAGGCCCGAGCGAACCACGTACCGGATCACCCCGGCGGGTGCGGAGGCAATGCGGACCCGCATCGCCGAGATTCTCCGACTGCCCGTTCGCGAGTACCCGATCTTCCCTCTCGGTCTGGGCGAAGCGCACAACCTGCCCGCCGACGAGGTGATCGCCCTACTCGGTGAGCGCATCACCCGGCTCCGCGACAACCTCGAGGAACTCGACGTGATCCGCGAATGGGTGACCTGCAACGGGGTACCCCGTCGCTACTGGATCTCCCTCGAGTATCTCCACAGCCAGGCCGCTCACGATCTCGAGTGGCTGGAAGGACTCGTCCGGGACCTGCGCGACGGTTCGCTGCAATGGGAGGATGCCGGCGAGGCGGGGCATCGGCGTTCCGGCGGAGCCTGCGGTCTCGGTCACGACTGGGGAGCGGCACTGACCGACGAGGCCCTCGACGCACTGAGGAAGGGCGAGGCCGTCGATCACAACGGCTGACGAATGCGGAATCGGCAACGCTGCAACAAAACTCGCGTTGTTTCATCGATGGAGCGATCGTTCTTCGGACGAGGAATGGAAACCATGACACACCAACGAAATCCGTGGCTTGCGCTGACCGCGCTGGTGGTCGGGTTCTTCATGATCCTGCTGGACATGACCATCGTGGCAGTGGCCAATCCCGCGATCATGACGGACCTGCACACCGATATCAACAAGGTCATCTGGGTCACCAGCGCCTATCTGCTGACCTATGCGGTGCCACTACTGTTCACCGGCCGCCTCGGCGATCAGTTCGGCCCCAAGCGCGTCTACCTGGCCGGCCTGGTGGTGTTCACCCTCGCATCACTGTGGTGCGCAACGTCGAGCACGATCGAAATGCTGATCGCCGCCCGGGCCGTCCAAGGGTTCGGTGCCGCCCTGATGACGCCGCAGACCATGGCAGTCATCACCCGCACCTTCCCGCCGGACAGGCGTGGTGCGGCCATGGGACTGTGGGGCGGCGGCGCCGGTCTCGCCACGCTGGTCGGACCGATCCTCGGTGGCGTGCTCGTGGACTGGCAGGGCTGGAACTGGATCTTCTACATCAACGTCCCGATCGGCATCGTGGCCTTCGCTCTCGCTGCCTGGCTGGTGCCGGATCTCGAAACCCATCGACACAAGTTCGACGTTGCCGGCATTGCACTGAGCGGCATCGGAATCTTCCTGCTGGTCTTCGGAATTCAAGAGGGCAACACCCGCGATTGGGATGCCTGGACCTGGGTGATGATCGTCGTCGGGCTCGCCGTGCTGGTCCTGTTCGTGGTCAACCAAGCACGTAGCACGCGCGAACCGCTGTTGCCGCTGATCCTGTTCCGCGACCGCAACTTCTCGATGTCAAGTATCGCCATCGCAGCGATGGGTGCCGCCGTGACCTCACTCATGGTGCCCGCGTACTTCTATCTGGAAGCGGTGCGCGAATTCACGCCGACGCGAGCCGCCCTGGTCTTCGCGCCGATGGCGATCGTGACCGGCCTGACCGCACCGTTGATCGGAAAGATCTCCGACCGCATGCCGCCGCGGGTACTCCCCACCATCGGATTCGCGGTCTTCGCGATGACTGTGTTCGCCTTCTCCGCGTTGATGAAGCCCGACAGTCCGATCGTGCTCTTCCTGATCGTGGCCGGCATTGCAGGCCTGTCCAACTCGTGCATCTGGGCGCCGCTCGCATCGACGGCGACCCACAACCTGCCGATCCACCTGGCGGGTGCCGGTGCGGGTGTCTACAACACCACCCGCCAGGTCGGTTCGGTCCTGGGCAGTGCCGCGATCAGCGCGCTGATCGCATCGCGCATGGCCGCGCAGGGACTGGGCAACGCCCAGGTCGGTGAGGGCGGCGGAAGCGCGATGGGCAAGATCCCGGAACAGATTGCCGACAACTTCAGTGCGGCACTGGCACAGTCGATGCTCCTACCCGGCGCGATCCTTCTCGTCGGTGTCGTCGCGTCCGCGCTGTTCGTCGGACGCGGTTCGCAAGACCAGGATTCGGAGCCGGAGTCCGAAGCCACCGAAGCCGAGGTCGCGGGCTGAGCCGGCTTCACCGAGTACCGCGCTCCGGTTCATACATCACCCTCCCGTGCCCTGTGCGTCCGGTCCGCTCGCACCGTGGTTGCGAGCTTCGATGGCCTCCACGGACTTCTTGAATTGCTTTCCCAGAACGCGTGATCCGACGACGCCGAGCACGCCCGCGAGAACCTTGCCCTTGAGGTTCTTGCCGTCACGGACCACGACCACGTCCACGTCGGTCTTACCGCTCGGCTGCGGCGTCAGGGTGTAGGTGTGGCTCGAGGCCCCGCCCCACAGATTCGAATCGGTGGTCGTCAGCACGACGTGGTGAGGGTCGCTCCAGTCGTAGTGCAGGCGTTCCCAGATTCCGCTCGAGCCCTCGGTGACGTCGGCGTCGTGGGGGCCTCGGTTGTGCACCTCGAGATAGTTGTCCGCGCTGTTACCGAAGAGTTCCTTGCGACCGGGCCCGAAGTCGGTGAGACCGGCAATGAATTGCTCGGGTGTCGCGGTGGTCGTCTGGTGAAGGTGGATCGTGGTCATGGCGTGTTCCTCGATGATTGAGTGATCCGCTCCCGTCCCGGAGGCCGGGTGATGACCTGTCCAGCACACCACTGCTGAACACATCGCGAAAGAGGGTCCGAATCGCAACGCCTCGTGCCGCTCCCGACCAGGACGATCGGGAGACGGCAGGTATCGGCGTCCGGCACGGAACCGGACGCCGATACGGGTCACGTCATCTCGAAGCTGCGTCGGCAGCGCGGCCGAGATGGTGAGCGAAGAACCGCGCCGAGCTGTCGCGCTCGTAATCCGGGATGCGTCTACCGGGATAGGCGTGCAGCGCCTTCTCCTTCGAGGCGAAGGCGTCGAACAACGCGACTCCGGATGCGTTGTCGAATTCCTTCTCGTCCCACGGAATTCGGCACTCGACCGGAACGGTGACCTTCCTTGCCGCCTCGATCAGATCATCGTTCACGAAGACTTCGCCGAAGCTGAGGACAGCGATCCGGGGTTCGACCGCCGCCCACATCACCCCGGTTGCCACGCCCAGGTTCATGCCGCCGTAGCCGATCGGCGCTTCGACACCGATCTCGGGTAGTGCCTGTAGCGCGTCGAGGGTCGCCTGCCATTCCGGCACCGCACGCTCCGCCAGCGACATGTTGTACTCGGCGACGATCGGAGCGATCGGCTCGCCTTCCGTGCGCGCCCGATGGATGGCCTCGACCCACCGTTGATCCTGAGCGTTTCGTAGTCGGTCACCGTGGCCTGGCGCGTCGATGGCAGCGACGGTGAATCCATGAGCGGTCACGCCGTGGAGTGCGCCGGCCACCAGTCCCGGCGCCTTCTTGTGCATGCCGCCGGAGTGCCCGGACAGCAGCAGCGGTGCGCCTGAGGTTCCGGACGTGGGCGTCCAGAGCACACCGGTGATCTCATCCAGGGTGAATCGACGTTCGATGACACCGTTCGACGATGTCTCGGAGGTGAAGTGCATGATGCAGCCTTTCGGGGTTGCCTTGTTCAGGCGCTCCCGGCGATACCTGCATCGATCACCCGACCGCGAACACGAGTGGGAGCACCCACATGGTTGTTGCGTTCATGGGTCTCACCTCCTCGCGTGAAGTCACGGTCGGGCGCACGCTATCAATCCGAGCCGAAGCCCGTCCATTCAATTTTCTGCCCGCACACAAGGCTGAGCAGTTCCGGTCAATGAATACACCGAAGTGGTGATCGGTGCACGGATATTTCCGTACACCAACCACCACTTCAGGAGTAGATCGGCGGAGGCGCTCCGCCGGAGCGATGTCAGTGCGTAGCGACAGGCTGGTCGGCCTGCTCCACGGCAGCACCGTCCGTCAACGGGTAGACCGGGTACTCCACGCCCGAGAGGTACTGCACGGTACGCACCACCTGGCAGGAGTAGCCGAACTCGTTGTCGTACCAGACGTAGAGGATGGCGGTGTCGCCGTCGACGATCGCAGCGTTCGCGTCGACGATGCACGCCGCGCGCGATCCGATGAAGTCGCTGGACACGGCGTCGGTGGCAGCCGTGTAGTCGAGGTTCCGGCTCAGCGCACCGGTGAGCGACTCCTGGCGGAGGTGCTCGAGCACCTCTTCCTTGGTGGTCTCACGGTTCAACTGCAGGTGCAGGATGGCGACGGACACATCCGGCGTGGGGACGCGGATCGAGTTGCCGGTGATCTTGGCCTTCAGGTCGGGCAGGGCCTTCGCAACCGCCGAAGCGGCACCGGTCTCGGTGAGCACCAGGTTGAACGGCGCGGAGCGACCGCGGCGGTCGGCCTTGTGGTAGTTGTCCAGCAGGTTCTGGTCGTTGGTGAACGAGTGCACGGTCTCGACGTGGCCGCGCAGAACGCCGAACTTGTCGTCCATGGTCTTCAGCGGCGGGACGATGGCGTTGGTGGTGCAGGACGCGCACGAGACGATCTTCTCGGCCGGATCGATGCTGCGGTGGTTGACACCGTGCACGATGTTGGGCAGGTCGCCCTTGCCCGGTGCGGTGAGCACCACCTTGGCGATACCGGGGCGGAGGTGCTTCGACAGTCCGTCACGGTCGCGCCAGATCCCGGTGTTGTCGATCAGGATGGCGTTGTCGATGCCGTACTCGGTGTAGTCGACGGTCGCCGGATCGTTGCTGTAGATGAACTTGATGACGTTGCCGTTGGCGATCAGGGTGTTGTTCTCGGTGTCGACCTTGATCGTGCCGTTGAACTGCCCGTGGACCGAGTCGCGGCGCAGCAGCGAGGCGCGTTTGGTCAGGTCGTCACCGCCACCCTTGCGAACCACGACGGCGCGCAGGTTCAGGCCGTTACCCGAGCCGGCCTTCTCGATGAGCAGACGGGCGACGAGGCGACCGATTCGCCCGAACCCGTACAGGACCACGTCCTGCGGCTTCGGAGTGTGCGTCTGACCGCCACCGACCAGGTCGGCGAGGCTCTCGGCGACGAACTCGGGGATCGATCGTCCAGCGCCCTCGGCGTGGTACGCCGTCACCAGGAGGCCGAGGTCGATCTTCGACGGCCGCAGGTCGAGGTCGGTCAGCGCCTCGAGGAACGGGAAGGTCTCCTCGACGGACAGCTCGTCGCCGCGGATCTGCCGCGCGAAACGATGGGTCCGCAGAATGTCGATGACCGACTTGTTCACGAGGGAGCGGCTGTGAAGCAAGATCGTGACCGAGTGCCGGCGGTGCAGGCCGCCGATGATCGGGATCATCGCTTCCGCAAGCGCCTCTTCGGAGTTCCAATGTGCCAATTCCGGGGTGCTCACTGCGCTCCTCTGTCCTTCCGGCTCGACTGACCCGTCCGCAGGTTGGGTGCCACCCGGACGAGACGCACGTCACTCGCCGGTCAGCGTTCTGGATCGGTGGAACAGTTCGCGACCGACGCCGATTTCGACGTGTGCAGCGCCATCATATGAGAGCGCTCTTACAGGTCGACGCCCGGTAGCCGGAAACCGACCCTCGTGGGCCTGGTCGTCTCACGGGATGACCGGGAATCTCTCCCGGGGCGTGTCCCGGAAAGCACCCTCATGCCGATCCGGGCGGCACCGGAACCTTCCCGGAAGAAGGAAACCGGTCGGTACGAACCAGGACCGAAACGGGTACCCCACCCCGCCGGTCGACCGTTTCCGAACTCCCGCGCGCACGCGATCCTCGAAGAACCCGAAACGCTCCACCCACCGGGAGGCAAATGCCCGACACACCGGCCACGCTCTCACCCGCTGCGGTGATCGAACACGCGACCCCGCCGGCGCGCTGCCACGGCCTCCTGCGGACCGAAGACCGGTCGCCTTCGCCGTCGAATGGACCCCTACGGCGGCGCGGCACGGCCCACCGTCCCTGTTGATTTTCGGCACCGAGTGCCGTAACCCTGAAGAACGGTGCGCAGCTGTCTCCGTCCACTCGGACGACCTCGCTCCCACGAATCGCCCCCTGCCGGCAGTTCGTGGAACCAGGGTCGACAACTCGCCCCACCCCACCCCGACGGCGACCCCAGAAAGAAAAGAACCCCTCCGATGATCACCTCGTTCGTCCTCCGACCGGTTGCTCGCACAATCGCCGTCGCCCTGATTCTCGCCGACACCGTCCTGGCCACCCGGATCCCGGAGCTGCCCGACTGGGACGAGGCAGGCAACCCCGTCCGCCACTGACACCCCACTCGCCCCGAACGAACTCCTGCGGCCCGACGCATCGACACTTCCGTCGTTGCATCACCGGTGCAGGCCAGGGCGAGCGCCACGCGGCTGCGGACAGGCTCCGCGGCGGCGACGGTCAGGATGCCCGACCACTGCACCTCGGAGGGAATCCGGGGCAGCTTCGTCAACCGGGACACCACACGCCGCGTCAACCGAGTGTGAAGCGGCCCCGGCCAACGGGATTGGACTCGCGCAAACCAGCCGTCCCTTGCTGCACTCGTGTGTCGACACCTCACACGTCGGGGACGGTGGAACGCCGTCTCAACAATCGGTCAGATGTTCAGATTTGTCTACACACGACGAAAATTGTGGTTGGCGTACGCATATATCGGTACGCCAACCACGATTTCGGACGCACCTGGGTTCAATCCGAGATGACGGACGGCGGAGCAACCGCACGCAGCGGCACCGCCGCGGTCTATCGGCTCAGCCTCGCGCCATGTCCACGAAGCGTGACAGGTGCAGCTGGTGCGCGACCGTGATCGTGGCCGTCGGACCGTTACGGTGCTTGCCCACGATGAGGTCCGCCTCGCCACCGCGCGGGTCGTCGCGTTCGAACGCGTCGGGACGGTGCAGCAGGATGACCATGTCGGCGTCCTGCTCGAGGCTGTTGTGCACCGAGATGCCGTCGGCCACGAAATTATGGGTGCCCGGGACGGTTCCGTCGAACACGTCCTGCTCGCCGAGGCTCTCGATGGAGACGATCTCGTCCCAGAACACGTTGTTCGTCGCGACCATGTCGATGTCGGCGGTGTCCAGGACACCGGCGACCTGCGCCAGGCTCGATCGTGCACCCGATGCGGACCGGGATACCGCGGCGGCGACCAGTTCGGCGGGGGCGAGGTTCTCGACCGCGAGGAGCCGGGCGAGTTCGGCCTCGATCTCGGGGGTGACCGTATCGGCGCTGTGCCGCACCAGCTTCGGGCCGAGCTGCGCGAGCACCCACTGCGCTGCGGTGCCGTACTTGCCGACGTCGTGCAGGAAGACGGCCTCGTTCTCGCGGCCGGTGACGACCACGCCCCAGCCCGCAGCGGTCTCGACGATCCGCGCGAACACACCGATCCGTAGGAGCAGGCGGGCCAGGTCGTCCGCGAGCCGCCGACCGGCGGACGGGAAGCGGATCACCGCGCGCGCGGCCTCGGCATCCCACGCGACCTCGCCGCCGTCCTCCCAGACGTGGCAGACGAACGCCGCAACCTGAGCCTTCGGCAGCGAAAATGCCTGTGCGGGAACACAACCCTGCGCGACCGCACGACCCGCGAGATCGAACACCTCGTCGTCCGACAGTTCGACGACCTCGAGCGGAGCAGGCAGGGCGCGGGGAACCGCGACACGCTCGCCGGCCATCAGCTCGCCGAGCGGAATCCAGCCGTCGACGGTGAGGAACGGATGGTTCGCCGTGGCCTCGACCCGACGACCCGAATCGAGCGTCAGCCGGAACACTTCCTTGCGCCCGGACGGGAACACCTTCACCATCGGACGGGCGACCATGCGCATGCGCTCGTCGAGCGACCACACCTCCGGCTGTTCCCCGGACTCCAGCAACTCGCCGAGGGTGACCTCGCAGCCGTTGTCCGCCCGCAGCACCCGCGTGCTCGCGGGAAGGCAGCCCGACTCGCGGAGGTCCGAAACCTGCGGCTTCTTGTCGGTGCGCTGCTCGGGGCCACGGTTGAGCTGACACACCGCGACGACCGGAACCTCGAGTTCCTTCGCGAGAAGCTTGAGGCTACGCGAGAATTCGGAGACTTCCTGCTGACGCGACTCGACCTTCTTGCCGGACGACATCAGCTGCAGGTAGTCGATGACGATGAGACGGATGTCGTGCTTCTGCTTGAGCCGCCGCGCCTTTGCGCGGATCTCCATCATCGTCAGGTTGGGGGAGTCGTCGATGAACAGCGGGGCCTCGCTGATCTCGCTCATCCGTCGGGCCAGGCGCGTCCAGTCGTCGTCGGTCATACGGCCGGACCGCATGTCGCCGAGCTTGATCTTCGCCTCGGCGGAGAGCAGACGCATGACGATCTCCGTCTTGCCCATCTCCAGGGAGAAGATGACCGACGCCATGCCGTGCTTGATCGAGCACGACCGCATGAAGTCCATGCTGAGCGTCGAATTGTGGGTGGGGACCATCGACCGGCCCGCCAGGTACAGGTGCTCGCCGTCGACCTCGACGCACCTCACCGGCACCGACGCGACGGGCCGTACCGCGACGACGCGGCGTTCCTGCGCGACGGCGCGACGGTTCTCCTTGTGCTGCAGGGCTTTGCTGGGCAGCACGAACACGTCGTCGTCGGCGGTGAAGGACACCGAACCGGATTCGAGGGTGCGGGTGTAGCCGAGGCCGGCGAGCAGTTCGGCGATGTCCTCGAGCAAGCGCGGGCAGTCGCTCTCGAAACGGACGGTGCCGTCGTCCTCGACGGTGGCCCCGGCATCGAGGACTCCGGCGAGCAGGTCGCGGCGCTGCCGTTCCGAGGCTCGCAGATAGGCCTCGGGGATGTGGGCGCCGAGCGTCATCAGCTCCTCGGCGAAGTCGCCGTCGCCTTCCATCCGCATGTGCAGGTCCGGGTCCTCGGAGGGCCCACCGAGCCACGCACCCAACGTGAACGGCGCGACCGGCAGGTCCGCGTCCGGCAACTGCAGCGCCGCACTGTTGGCGACGACGTGACCGTCCGCGACGGTCGCGGCCAGCTCGCCGGTGGTGCGGATCCCCGCGACCGTGCGCCACTGGTGCTGTTCGTCGGCGACGACGACGGTGCCGTCGGAGAATTCGATCTCGTAGCAGGGACGGCCGGTCATGACCGGCGTCGCGGCGACGACGCGTGTCGGCGCGCCGTGGGCGTCGAGCAACAGATCGCCCACCGCGACCTCGCCCATCGTGGTCCACCCGGTGGGGGTGGGCAGGGGAGTGTCCAGCGCGAGCGCCTTACCGACACCGGGGCGCGCGGCGACGATGATCATCTGCCCGGCGTGCAGGCCATTGGTGAGTTCGTCGAGTTCGGCGAATCCGGTGGGGACACCGAGGGAGATGCCGCCGCGGCTGGCGATGGAGTCGATCTCGTCCATCGTCGGCTGCAGCAGTTCCTCGAGGGGAACGAAGTCCTCGGTGGTGCGTCGCTCGGCGACGTCGAAGATCTCGGCCTGGGCGCGGTCGACGACCTCGGCGACGTCCTGTCCTTCGGCGCCGGCGTAGCCGTACTGGACGATGCGGGTGCCCGCCTCGACGAGGCGGCGCAGCACTGCCTTCTCGGCGACGATCTCGGCGTAGTAGCCGGCGTTGGCGGCCGTGGGCACCGTCTGGGTCAGTGTCACCAGGTAGGCGGCGCCGCCGATGCGCTTGAGTTCGCCGCGGCGGTCGAGTTCGGCGGACACGGTCACCGGGTCGGCCGGTTCACCGCGGCTGTAGAGGTCGAGGATCGAGTCGTAGACGACCTGGTGGGCGGGCCGGTAGAAGTCGCCGGGCCGCAGCACCTCGAGGACGTCTGCGATGGCGTCCTTGCTGAGCAACATGCCGCCGAGCACCGACTGCTCCGCGACCATGTCCTGGGGAGGCTGCCGACCGAAGTCGCCGCCCGGTTCTTCCGGGGGTTCGTTGTAGTCGGAATGGCCTCGATCGTCCACAACAGCCACGCGATGCCATCCTTCCCCATCCGCGTTCCACGTTCGGTAGGGCGTGGTCGACGCGTATGTCCGTACACACGTTCTACTCGCCCCCACCGACATTCAGCGTGCAGGCTCGCTCGACGTTAGGGACTCCGACGCGCCGATCCAAATCGGGTTGTGCACATATCTGTGGATGAAATGTGGAAAGGGGAGGACACGCTTGTGCACCTCCTGTGGAAAAACTGGGGACAACACATCTCACACTTGGGATACGACCAGGTCATCGGCCCAAAATCGCTTTTCACAACTGTGTACAACGACGATTTCGGCGTGTCGCACACCGGGCGTGTTCGCTGCTTCGTTCCCGAAACGATATGCCGTAGGTCACATCGGAGCATGTCTATCCACAGGGTTGTGGATAGACGACGAAGAGCCCCACGCACTTGGTGCGTGGGGCTCTTCGGGAGCCGGAATCAGGCGCCGACGACGTTCAGGGTGAACTTCGCGGTGACGTCCGGGTGCAGCTTCACGACGACGGCGTGCTTGCCGGTCGCCTTGATGTGAGCCTTGGGCAGCTCGATGATGCGCTTGTCGACGACCGGGCCACCGGCAGCCTTGATGGCACCGGCAACGTCGGCGGCGGTGACCGAGCCGAACAGCTTGCCCGAGTCGCCGGCGGTCTTGACGCTCAGCGAGACGCTCTCGAGACCCTCGATGGTCTCCTTGAGCTCCTTGGCGTGATCCAGGCCGCGCACGGCGCGCGCTTCCTGGGCACGGCGGATGCCCTCGACCTGCTTCTGGGCACCACGGGTGGCGACGATCGCCAGGCCGCGGGGCAGCAGGTAGTTGCGGCCGTAGCCGTCCTTGACCTCGACGGTGTCGCCAGGCGCACCGAGGTTGTCCACGTCAGCAGTCAGAATGAGCTTCATCGGTTCCTCCCTTTCCTCAGCGAGCCGTCGAAACGTAAGGAAGCAGGGCGACCTCACGAGAGTTCTTCACAGCAACAGCGATGTCGCGCTGGTGCTGCACGCAGTTGCCGGTGACGCGGCGAGCGCGGATCTTGCCGCGGTCGCTGACGTACTTACGCAGCAGCGTCGTGTCCTTGTAGTCGATCTGCACGTTCTTTTCCTTGCAGAAGGTGCAGACCTTCTTCTTCAAAACCTTGTCGCGCGCAGGCGCCTTAGGCATGGTCTTTCTCCGTATTTCTGGATGTTCCGATCGAGGTCGGATCAGAACGGGGGCTCGTCGTCCCCGGGACCACCGAACGAGCCGGCCTGCGGAGCGCTGCCCCACGGGTCGTCGCCACCGGTGCTCGCGCCGGCGCTTGCGCGCCCGCCGCCCGATCCTGCGGAGGAACCACCGAAGCCACCGCCGCCACCACGGCCGGCCTTGGTGACCTTGGCCGTCGCGTAGCGGAGCGAGGGGCCGATCTCGTCGACCTCGAGCTCCACGACAGTGCGCTTCTCGCCTTCACGCGTCTCGTAGCTGCGCTGCTTGAGCCGGCCCTGCACGATCACGCGCGAGCCACGGGTCAAGCTCTCGGCCACGTTCTCCGCTGCCTCACGCCAGATGTTGCAGCGCAGGAACAGAGCCTCGCCGTCCTTCCATTCGTTGGACTGACGGTCGAATACGCGGGGCGTGGACGCGACGGTGAAGTTCGCGACCGCGGCACCCGCCGGGGTGAAACGCAGTTCGGGATCGGCGGTCAGATTGCCGACCACGGTGATGACGGTGTCGCCTGCCATGTGGTTCCTCCTGCTGTGTGTGGAGTCCTGATGCGCCCGAGCCTACGGTCAGGCGCCGACAGGATCACTTGTCGTTGCGCAGAACCTTGGTGCGGAGCACCGACTCGTTCAGGCCGAGCTGGCGATCCAGCTCCGCAACGGCAGCAGGCGTCGCGCTGATGTCGATCACCGCGTAGATGCCTTCGCTGTTCTTGGCGATCTCGTATGCGAGACGACGCTTACCCCACACGTCGACCTTGTCGACCTTGCCGCCTTCCTGGCGGATCACGTTGAGGAACGTCTCCAGCGAGGGAGCGACAGTGCGCTCATCCAGGCTGGGGTCCAGGATGATCATCAATTCGTAATGACGCATAAGACCTCATCACCTCCCATGGACTGTGAACGGTCACGGACGATCCGTGACAGGAGGGTCGTTGCGTCAGCAACCCAAGAAGGGTACATGACCACGCCTTGACCAGCGAAATTCACCTAGGGTGAGGAACATGCGCACGAGCACCCGGATCCCCGCGCTCGTCGCCGTCCTGCTGTGCGCGGTCACGCTCGTCCTCGGCTACCTCAACAAGGCACGTTGCGCCGGACCGCGTTTCGACGAGCTCGGCCGCACTCTGCGTTTCGAATCGGTCAAGGATGCCGACGTCTGCTACTCCGACATCCAGCAACTGTGGATCGGACGGGACATCAACCTGCATCGCTTCCCGTTCCTCGACGGCGCCATCACCGCCACCGGCCACCTCGTCGGCGGCACCGTCGAATATCCCGTGCTCAGCGGTGTGCTGATGTGGCTCGGGGCCGTCCCCGCCCACACCGATGCGGAATTCCTGTTCTGGTCGGCGCTGCTGCTGGCACCGTTCGGTCTGCTCACCGCGTGGATGCTGGGCCGGCTCGCCGGCTGGGCCGCGCTGCTCTGGTCGGCGACGCCCCCGCTCGTGCTGTACGCGTTCCACAACTGGGACCTGCCCGTCGTCGCGACGACGGTGGGCGCGATCGCGATCGTCGCCACCCGACGCTGGTCGCTGCGTACCCGCGGGGTGCTCGCCGCGGTGCTGCTCGGCATCGGCTGCTGCCTGAAGCTCTATCCCGGGATCTTCCTGCTGACACTCGTCGCCTATGTCCTGACCCGCGGTGACCGCACGGATCGGGACCCGGCCGACCGCGCCGGAGCGGCTGCTCGCTTCGACGTGCGCGGCGCCGTAGCGGTGGCAGCCGCGGGTGCCGCGACCGTCGTCGCCGTCAACCTGCCGTTCGCGTTGCTCGGCTACCCGGGCTGGCGCGCGTCCTTCGAGTTCCAGAGCAACCGCGCGGCCGATTCGACGAGCAACTCGATCTGGTTCTGGGGACTGCGCCCGCTGCTGGGCGGCTACGAGGGCACCGAGGTCACCCCCGCCTACAACGGTCTCGTCTCCGTCCTGTCGCCGTTGCTGATCTGCGTGTCCTTCGCGGTGGCCCTGGCGATCGGCTGGCGTCGCTACCGGCGCGAGGGCACGTACCCGTGGATCGCGATCGGTGCGGCGATGCTGTGCGGGTTCCTGCTGCTGCACAAGGTGCATTCCCCGCAGTACACGCTGTGGTTGCTGCCCCTGCTGGTGCTCGTGCGCGTCCGGTGGTCGCTCGTCGCCGCGTACCTGGTCGCCGACGTCGCGATCGGCGTCGGCGTCTTCCTCTGGTTCGCCGCCACCGCCGGTCAGCGCGACATGACCACGGCGATGCTGCTCACCCAGGTGGGCGTGTGGGGACGCGCGATCCTGCTGGTCGTACTCTTCGTCGTGTTCGCGCGCGCACCCCTGCGGATGCGTGCCCCCGCCCCGGCTCCCGAAAGGACCAGGCCGATGACGACCGCTGGACGTGCCCGATGAGCGAATCCTGGTACCGGCAACCCACTCTGGAAGGCACCCTCGTCCGCCTCGAGCCGCTCACCATGGAGCATGCGCCGGGATTGCTGGCTGCCGTCGACGACGCCGAGGCGATCTTCCGGTGGACGTCGGTGATCATCGAGGAACTCGCCGACGCCGAAGCATTCGTGCGCGCCGCGCTCGACGACTCCGATCGCCTGCCGTACGCGATCGTCGACATCCGCACGAATTCGGTCGTGGGCACCACCTCCTACTACGGGATCGACCCCGCCCACCGGAAACTCGTCATCGGCTACACGTGGCTGTCGCGCGCCGCCCAGGGCACCGGCGTCAATGCGGAATCGAAACTGCTGTTGCTCCGCCGCGCCTTCGAGGAGCTCGGCGCGGTGCGCGTCGAGTGGCACACCGACGAACGCAACGCGCACTCGCGCGGGGCCATCGCCAAACTCGGCGCCGAATTCGAGGGACTGCTGCGCAAGCACCGTCGCCGGCGAGACGGCAGCTGGCGGACCACCGCGTTGTTCTCCATGACGGACGACGACTGGCCGCTCGCCCGCGCTCGCCTCGAGGCGCGGGTCGCCGACAGTTCCGCACAACCCTGAACACCGGGCGAGGACCACGACCGTGCACGCCGCGCTGAGCAGGCTCGCCGCCCCCGCCGGGGTGGCGGCCCTGTCCGCGTGCGTGTGCGCCGCCGTGGTGTGGGCCGACCCCACCACGCCGGGCGGACCGATCCCGCCGTGCCCCACCCGCGCGCTGTTCGGGCTCTGGTGCCCCGGCTGCGGTTCGTCCCGCATGTTGTATTCGCTTCTGCATCTGGATGTTCCGTCGGCGCTGCGGTACAACGCCGTCGGTGTGCTCGCGGTGGTGGTTCTGCTGTGGTCGTTCGCGGTGTGGACCGTGGGACGGGCCCGCGACCGCCGCTACGTCCAGTGGTACCAGTGGCGACGGTCCCCACAGATCGTGCTGGTGATCGTCTTGTGCTGGTTCGTGATTCGCAACATCCCCGCGGAACCGTTCTCGTCCCTCCGGATTTGATCACCGGCCGGCGCAGGGATTCCGGTAGGGGATACCAGGAAGGAACCGTTCCCACTCCTCCTCTGTGATCGCGGATCCGGCGTTCTCACACACCCGGTCCGTCGCGGCCTCGGTGTCGGGGGTCCACAGTCGCACCAGCCGGTCCGGTCCCCCCCGGCGAGGATCTCACCGTCGTGCGCCCACGTGGCATCGTTGACCCGTGTCCCGGACGCGGACAGTACGGCGTAGGCCGCAGGGTGTTCCGCATCCTGCACATCCCAGAGCCATGCCGCGCCACCGCCGACCCCGGCGGCGAGCCGATCGCCGGACGGTGAGAACTGCAGCGAATACACCGCATCCGCCGGCCCCGTGATCCGAGCCCGATCGCGCGGCGCAGTGCGATCGGTGACGTCCCACAACCGGATGCTGCGATCGGCGCTGCCCGCGGCGAGCGTCGCACCGTCGGGCGTGAATGCGACCGCCTGCGCCTGACTGTCGAATCCACCGACGGTCGACAGCAGGGTCGGTTCCGACGACCCGGCGGTCGCCCACAGTTCGACCTCGCCGTCCGCGGTCGGCACCGCCAGGGTGCAGTCCGGGGCGAACGCCATCATCTGCGGATAGTTTCCGGCCGTGAAGGTGCCGATCGTCCGTGGCGCGTTCCGGTCCGTCACGTCCACCACCGCGACCGTCGCATCGTCCTGCGCGGACACCGCCATCCGGTGCCCCTCGTGATCGAAGGTGACCACGCCGACCATTCCCGCCACCACGGGCGGCGGCGAGGATGGATTCCGGCGCGCTCGCGCCGTTCCCCTTTCCCGGCGTTCTCGCGCCGCACCCCGTTTCGGCTTCCTCCGGAAGGAGCTCCATGACTGCGCCCCAACCCGTGACCCGGATCCGTTCATCCCTGGTACGTCGACCGCTGCTGAGCGCCCGCGAGGTGGAGGTGTTGCTGACCTGGCTGTCGTCGGATTCGAAATCTCGCGCGGCGCAGGAGTTGTTCGTCTCGGAATCGACGCTCGACACCCACATCACGCGGATCCGTTCGAAGTACGCGTCGGTGGGACGCAGCGCCCCCACCAAGGCCGCGTTGTTCGCGCGGGCCCTGCAGGACGGTCTGACGACGCTCGACGAGTGGTAGCCGACTACAACTCGTCGAGGGTGACGAGGCCGTCCTGCAGGGCCCGAGCGGTGAGCGCGGCCTTGGTACCGGCATTCCGGCCCACCGCGGCGTATTTCTCCCGTATCCGGGCCAGATGCGTGTTGACGGTGGCGACGGAGATGAACAGCTCGGCGGCGACTTCGGTCTTCGAATCGGATCGGAGCCAGCCGCGGAGAACCTCGACTTCACGAGGGGACAGCGACGGGCGGGTCGGTTCGGGGTTTACGGCAGCAACCGACCACGAAACATCAGCTGACACGGGATCCTCCTCGATCGGCCCACCGCCGCAGGTCCCCCGACCTTCCGAAAAGTGATGCTCGGGATAATAACGGTTACGGACCGACGAGGCCGTCCGACGACTGCAAGGGAATCGTCACAGAGCGCAAACGTAACGTCGCGCCGACGTCATGCCACGCGCAGGGATTTCAACGCCGCGTGCTGTTCCAGCCGGACCCGGCCGGGGCTGATGCTCAACACCGCCGCGGTCTGTTCGGGATCCAGCCCGACGATCGTGCGCATGATCAGCACTTCCCGGCGCAACTGCACCGCCGTGTCCGTGGATACCGAATCGACGGCACGGGATGCGATCTCGTAGACGAGAGTGGCGAAGTTCCGATTCGCACCCGTGGGGGAGGAGAGTTCGGCGAGCACGGTCCGGCATGCGTCGAGAGCGATCCGGTCGGCTTCGGCGAAGGGGATACCACCGTCGTGGGCCCGGGCGCGGCAATAGCCCACCACCCGCGGGTGCAGCACACGCAACAAGGCCGGGATCGCGGACGAGTCGCCGCGGGCAACAGCCCACGCGAGTTCACACGGAACCGATCCGGTCGTCGCCTGCCCCGACGAGCCGCGGTGATTCGCAGCCACAGCGCCTCCTCACGTCCCCGTCGAGACTAGGTCGAGGCACCGACAGTCCGCGTCGTCCCATCGGATGACTTCGTGGGTGATTCGCGGCCGTCCCGGGGGCGCAGCACCTTCGGCCACCAGCGCGGGAAGTCGTCCGGGGCCTGATCGACGACCCCACCGATCGGGTCGTCGACGAACCCGTAACGCACGAGATCCTCGGCGGGTCTCCGGATCTGCCGGATCACCGCGACGCACAGCGCCAGCACCGCCAGGTCCCGGATCAGGACGGTGACGGTGAACCACTGTTCGGGCAGTCCCTTCTCCGCAGGACCGAGGTAGTAGTACATGCGCGGCACCCACACGAGCGCATCGATCGTCATCCACGCGAGCAGCGCCCGGCGATGAGGCAGCGCGAGCACCGCGAGCGGCACCAGCCACAGCGAATACTGCGGACTCCACACCTTGTTGGTGAGCAGGAACGCCGCGACCACGAGGAAACACAACTGAGCCAGCCGGGGCCGGCGCGCGGCGGTCAGGGCGAGCCATGCGATCGCCGCGCACGCGGCCGCGAACAACAGCAGCGACACCAGGTTCGACGTCTCCGGATCCCACCCGGACCACGTGGTGAGGGAACGCACCACGTTGTAGATCGAATCGGGATCGACGCCGCGTTCGGTGTTGAGACGGAAGAACTCGGCCCATCCGCGCGGGAACAGCAGCATGATCGGCAGATTCACGACCAGCCACGCCGCCGCGGCCGCCGCCGCGGTCCGGCCGAAGGCACGCATCTTGCCCGCGCGCAGACACAGCAGGAACAGCGGGCCCAGCAGCAGCAGCGGATACAGCTTCGTGGCGCCGCCGAGTCCGAGGAGAACGCCGGCCAGGACCGGCCGGCGGCGTGCCCAGGCGAGCAGTCCACCGGCGGCGCACGCGGTGGCGAGTGCGTCGAAGTTGGTGAACGCGTGCACGATCACCAGCGGGGATGCCGCGACGAGCGCGGCATCCCAGATCCGGCGGCCGGCGGACAGCGCGGTCGCCCACACCGTCACGAGCCACGCCATGGCCGAGCCGAGCGCGACGACGTTGAAGTAGATCGCCACCTGCAGGCCGCCGGGCAGCCACGACGCGGAATCCCACGCCTTCGCGATCCGCATCGACACGTACTGGTACAGCCCGGCGACCACCGGGTATTCCATGTAGCGGACCTGCGTGCCGCCGTCCGGTGCGGGTTCCTCCCAGGACGTCGCGTACGGGAACGCGCCCTCGTTGAGGCGTTCGGCGCCGTACAGCGGCACGACATCCGAGTAGCACATCGCGACGTACTGGCGGTTGCCACGCCAGTCGAGTCCCAGTTCACCGTTCGGTCCGATCGGCGCCTGCTGGATGCAGGCGGCCTTGGTGAACCAGCCGAAGGACAGGAACACCACGGCCAGAAGCAGCAGCACCCGCAGCGGGGTGAAGAAGCGGGTGCGGCCGAGCAGCGCGTACCGGCCGACCGGCCCACCGATCGCGGTGGACAGGCGCGACACCATCGGATCGTTCCATCCGGGAGTGTCGCGCCAGTCCGCCGAGCGGAGGTCGGGTGCGAGCGGTGCCGGCGACACGACCCTCGTCTTCGCGCCCGCTGGCCTGCCGGTCGCCTCCTTGTCGCTCACGGAGGCGAGGTTACCTGCCTGGTACTGCTCCGCCGGGTTGCTGCCGGCCGGCCTGTCCGCCCGGTGCCGGAACCGCTTCCTCCACGGACGGTTCCGTTCCCTGCTCGTCGCCCGAATCCTCCTCGGTTCCGAAACCTGGTGAGTCCTCTTCCGGGGTCGTCTCCGTCTCCCGGCCGGGCCGCTGCGGAGTGGTGGTCGGCTGTTGCGCCACCCCCGGCAGCTGAATGGTCACGCCCGGCAGGATCTCGACGTCCCGCGTCGTGATCTCGGGGATCTCCGGCAACGACGGAATCGTGCGGCTCGTCTCCGGGGCCTTGGTGGTCGTCGGCACGGCCGTGACCTCGGCCGTGAAGGCGGGCACACCGGACACGCCGGCGATGGCGCCCGGGGTCGGGAACTTCTCGACGTCCGTGCCCTCGAGAGCGCCGTCCATCGTCGCCTTCCAGATGTCGGAGGGCAGACCGGAACCGTAGATCATGCCGCCCCAGCTGTTCTCGAGCGGCAGGCCCTGTTCGGTGCCGACCCACACCGCCGTCGACAGCGACGGGGTGTACCCGACCATCCAGGCGTCCTTGTTGGAACCGGTGTCACCGAGCTGCGCGGTGCCCGTCTTCGCCGCCGACGGACGTCCGCCCGCGAGAGCGTGCCCGTTGGAGTACGCGGCGATCGGCTGCATGGCGGCGGTGGTGTTGTCGGCGACCGCGTCGTCTACGACCTTCTCACCGGTGGGTGAGCCGCGGTCGAGCAGCACGCTGCCGTCGGCGGTGACGACCTTCTGCACGAAGTACGGCTCGTGGTAGGTGCCGGACGCGGCGAGGGTCGCGTACGCGGAGGCCATGTCGATGACGCGGGACTGGTACTGGCCGAGGACGATGCCGTAGTTCGGGCCGGCGCCGTCCGGTTCCGTGAGGGTTTCCCCGACACCGGGGATCTCCTTGGGGATGCCGAGCTTGTGCGCCATGTCCGCGATGGCCTGCGGGCCGTTGTCCATCGACAGCATCATCCGGTAGAAGCTGGTGTTCAGCGACCGCTTCAACGCCTCGGCGATGGTGCACTGGCCGCACTGCTCACCCTCGACGTTGCCGATCTTGATGCCGTTCACGGTGAGCGGGCCGCTGTCGTAGGTCGTCGACAGGGGCTTGCCCTGCTCCAGGTTCGCGGCCAGGCCGAACACCTTGAACGACGAACCGGTCTGCAGGCCGGACTGTGCGAAGTCGAACCCGATGCCGCTATCGCCGCCGTAGTACGCGCGGACGGCACCGGTGTGCGGGTCGACGGACACGACGGCGGTGCGCAGTTCCTCCGGTTCGCCCTCCATCGTCGAGCGGACCGCGTCCAGGGCCGCTTCCTGTGCCTGCGGGTCGATGGTCGTGGTGATCTCGAGGCCCTCGGTGTTGAGGAGCTTCTCGTCGATGCCTTCCGCGGACAGCTCCTGCAGCACCTGGTTCTTCAGGAGTCCTTCGGGACCCGAGGATTCGTCTCCGTTGTCCAGTTCGGCGAGCGGCACGTACGCGGGATACTTCATGCCGGCGCGATCCTGGGCGTTGAGGGTTCCGGCCGTCACCATGCCGTCGAGCACGTAGTTCCAGCGAGCCTCGGCGCCCTCCGGGTTCTGCTCCGGGTCCAGCAGCGACGGCAGCTGGATCGACGACGCCAGCACCGCACCTTCCTCGACGGTCAGCGCGCCGACCGGCTTGCCGAAGTAGGCGTTGGACGCCGCGGCGATGCCGTACGCACCGCGACCGAAGTAGATGGTGTTCAGATAGGCGGCGAGGATGTCGTCCTTCGACCACTGGTTGGCCATCTTCGACGACAGCACCAGTTCCTTCATCTTTCGGGTGAGCGTGCGCTCCGACCCGACGAGGGCGGTCTTGACGTACTGCTGGGTGATGGTCGAGCCACCACCCGCGCTCTCACGGCCCAGGATGTTGTCGCGAGCCGCGCGCGCGAAGCCGGTGACCGAGAAGCCCGGGTTGGTGTAGAAGTCGCGGTCCTCGGCGGCGAGCACGGCGTTGCGGACGTGCTCGGGGATCTCGTCGAGCCGGACCTCGGTGCGGTTTCCTTCGGGCGGGATCACCTTCGTGATGACCGTCGAGCCGTCGGACGCGTAGATCGTGGCGACCTGATTGGTTTTGAGGTCACCGGGCCGGGGCACGTCCTGGACGACATAGGCGACCATGAACGTGAGAATCGGAACGATCAGGCCGAGCGCGACCGCCACGTAACCGATGCGCCGGATGGTGCGCCACCGGGACGACTTGCCGCCCTTGCCGCCGCCGTCGCCGCCGCCGCGGGCGGTCGGGGGCGGAGTCGGCGGACGTCCACCCGGCGGGGTACCTGCGGGGCGTGACGGAGGCTGCCGGTTGGCGGCCACGGCCTGCCGGGCCTGATCCTGCGGGATCCGTACGGTCGGGTCGGCCTGAGGCCGGCCGCCGGCCGGCTGCTGGGGACCCGTCTGTGCACGGTTCGGCGGCGCGGCGGCGAACTGCTGGGGACGCTGCTGCGGCATCGGTCCGCTGCGCGGGTTCTGTTGGGGCATAGGTCCGCTGCGGGGGTTCTGCTGGGGAACCGGTCCGCTGCGCGGATTCTGCTGCGGAATCGGCCCGCTCCGCGGAGACTGCTGGGGACGCTGAGGCCCCTGCGGATATTGGGGGCCCTGCGGTTGCTGCGGGCCCTGCTGCTGTGGTTGCTGCGGATTCCGGGGCATCGGGTTCCGCATCGGCGGCGGTCCCGGCGGGCCCCCGGCGCGCGGGCCGGGCTGTCCCTGCTGACCCGGCCGGCCCTGCTGCCCCGGATAGGGCTGCGGAGGGTACGGCCGGCCCTGGCCGGGCTGCGGCGGCAGCGGCCGGTCCTGGGCGGATCCCCCGACCGGTCCCGGTCCCGGGACCCGCTGCTGGCGCGGATCGGCAGGGCCGGTCCGGCGCGGCGGGGTGGGCCGATCGACCTGTGGATCGTTGTCAGGGGAATTCACGTACTCATCTCCAACTGGTTGCGCGGACGCGGTACGACACGTCCTCGTTTCACGCCGGTGGGCACCCGACAACATCGTCGGGCCTCAACGGACAGCGTTACGTTCAGGCAGCGTTCGATCACGGGACCGGGCGTCCTCGTTCACTCGCTCGCGGTGCGACGGCTCTGCCCCGTCGACCGGCGTCGCGGCCGCGGCGGCGCAGGCTCGGCGCCGACGACATAGGACTGGACCAAATGGTTCCAACTGCAGGTGCGGCACACCTCGACCACGTGGACCGAGAACGCCTCCTGGCTGGCTGCCAGGCGGTCGAGTTCCTCGGCGGTGCGGGCGGAACCGGACACCTGGCCCAGTTTCTCGCCGAACACCCACGAAACGAGTGTGAGCTGCTCTTTCCTGCAGATCGGGCAGACGACTTCGCTGCCCTTCCCGTGGAACTTCGCGGCACGCAGCAGATAGGGACTGGCGTCGCAGACCTCCGCGACGCCCCGTCGTCCCGAGTAGACCTCGGCGAGCAGCGACCGTCGCTGCAACGCGTAGTCCACCACCTGCCGCTGTGTTCGCACGCGTTCCAGAGTACGTGCGGGTGCTGTCGAAGTGGTCGGGGTGTGTGCTGCGTGACGGTTTCCCCGCGATCGTTCGGGACGAATTACTCTGCACCGGTGTCCACCCGACAGACGCCGCAGACCCGGGCCCGCGACATCGATCGCGTGAACACGTGCGCCCGGCTGGACCAGGCCTACGCCGACGGTCAGCTCGACGCATCCGAGCACCGCGAGTTCGTGGCCCGGGCCCAGTCCGCGAAGACACTGCGTGAACTCGCCGACCTGGTCCGCGACCTGCAACCACCGGTGGAATCCGTCGAGGTCACCCCTCCTGCGGCCCGCTCGGGGCGTGGCCGGAAATCGGCCTGGGTCGTCGCGGCCGCAGCCGTCGCGGTCACCGTCGCCGTCGTGGTGTCGAACGGGAGCGATTCCCCCGAATCCGGATCGCCGGCGCCTGCGGGCGAGGCCGCGCCGGCCGATCCCCCAGGTCCGGCCGAATCGAGCGCGGTTGCGGCCGTCGAGCCCGTGCGCCCGCTCCGGCCCGGCGGCTTCCAGCGCGTCGTCGACAGCTACCGCGCGGAGTTCGGCGACACCATCGCGTACGAGGTCATCCTGTATCCCGAACGGGCGGCGGCGGGTCGTGCACTGCCCGAGGCTCCCGACCGCATCGTGCCCTACACGTTCAAGGGTGGCTGGGAGCGGACGAACGTGCCGGCGTCGTCGCGTTTCCCCGGCTTTCGCGATTTCGATGCCGCCCTGGTCGATGCTGCGGCCCTGGACGACCTGATCGCCCGGGCCCCGGGATTGCTGGGCGCGCCGGAGGGCGTGGTGACCCACGTCATCATCCGGGACGACGGCACGCCCACGACCAACATCTACGTCGACTACCGCAACGACCTGGGAAACGGGTATCTGAAGGCCGGTTTCGACGGATCCGTCCTGCGCGAATACCGCTGACTCCGCGTCGGCGCGACCGCTCGATCCGCGCGGCGACCGCGGCGCCGGTCGGGTTCCCGCACGCCTCGAACAGGCCGGTCCCCCCGACACATGTGGCAAACCTATCGGCGCGGAGTATCGTCGTATATATCGGTGCGATATAGTTCCGCGTCGTATCAAGTCGGTTTTGTCGGATCGGGAGAGTCGAGGAGGTAACCCCTGTGCTCGAACTGGCAATCCTCGGGCTGCTTCTCGAGTCCCCGATGCACGGTTACGAGCTACGCAAACGTCTGACCGGACTACTGGGCGCCTTCCGCGCCTTCTCCTACGGTTCCCTCTATCCGACGCTGCGCCGCATGCAGGCGGACGGCCTCATCGAGGAGGACTCCGGAGTTCCCGGCACCGTCAGGCGGGCCCGTCGCGTGTACCAATTGACGGACGCCGGTCGGGAACGTTTTTCCGAACTGGTCGCCGACACGGGACCGCAGAACTACACCGACGACGGATTCGGCGTGCACCTCGCCTTCTTCAGCCGCACTCCCGCCGAAGCGCGGATGCGGATTCTCGAGGGCAGGCGCCGCCAGGTCGAGGAGCGCAGAGAAGGGCTCCGCGACGCAATCGGACGGGCAAGCGGCACTCTCGACCGCTACACCCGTCAGCTCCACCAGCTCGGTCTCGAATCCAGCGAACGCGAAGTCCGCTGGCTCAACGAACTGATCGCCGCCGAGCAGTCGACAGCACCCAGCAAGAAAGAAGGAGAACCCGACCATGGGTGAGAACAACACCTCGGTGCGCGTGGCCATTGTGGGCGTGGGGAACTGTGCCTCGTCCCTGGTCCAGGGCGTGCAGTACTACAAGGACGCGGACGAGACCTCGACCGTTCCCGGCCTGATGCATGTGAAGTTCGGTTCCTACCACGTGCGCGACGTCAAGTTCGTCGCCGCGTTCGACGTGGATGCCAAGAAGGTCGGCTTCGACCTGTCCGAGGCGATCCTGGCCTCGGAGAACAACACCATCAAGATCGCCGACGTCCCGCCGCTCGACGTCCCCGTCCAGCGCGGCCCGACCCTCGATGGCATCGGCAAGTACTACGCGCAGACCATCGAGCTGTCCGACGCCGAGCCCGTCGACGTCGTCCAGGCTCTCAAGGACGCGCAGGTGGATGTTCTCGTCTCCTACCTCCCGGTGGGCTCCGAGGAAGCCGACAAGTTCTACGCCCAGTGCGCCATCGACGCCGGGGTCGCGTTCGTCAACGCGCTGCCCGTGTTCATCGCTTCCGACCCGGAGTGGGCCGAGAAGTTCAAGGCGGCCGGTGTTCCGATCGTCGGCGACGACATCAAGAGCCAGGTCGGCGCGACCATCACCCACCGCGTGATGGCCAAGCTGTTCGAGGACCGCGGTGTCGTGCTGGATCGCACCTACCAGCTGAACGTCGGCGGCAACATGGACTTCAAGAACATGCTCGAGCGTGAGCGTCTGGAGTCGAAGAAGGTTTCCAAGACCCAGGCCGTGACCTCGAACCTCAACGGCCCGCTGGCCGGCAAGGTCCACGACCGCAACGTCCACATCGGCCCCTCGGACTACGTGGAGTGGCTCGACGACCGCAAGTGGGCGTACGTCCGCCTCGAGGGTCGCGCGTTCGGTGACGCCCCGCTGAACCTCGAGTACAAGCTCGAGGTCTGGGACTCGCCGAACTCCGCCGGCATCATCATCGACGCCATCCGCGCCGCGAAGATCGCCAAGGACCGCGGCCTCGGTGGCCCGATCCTCCCGGCCTCGGCGTACCTGATGAAGTCCCCGCCGGTCCAGATGGCCGACGACAAGGCTCGCGCCGAGCTCGAGGCCTTCATCATCGAGGCCTGAGTTTCGATTCTCACCCGACGGCGGTGGGTCGGTCCGGATCACTCCGGGCGACCCACCGCCGTCGGCGTGTTCCGGGCCGGGACGGAACGGGACGAACACTCTCTTCCACGAAAGCTCCAGTCGCGGTAGAACACTCGACTAGGCTCGGGCCACCGGCGGTCGGTGGACCCGGTATGCGCCGAAGGAGCGGTCATGGACACCTGGTGGACGGCACTGCAACTGCTCGCACCCGCGTTCTGGCTCGGGTCGGTGTTCGCGATCTCGTTCCTCGAGGCGCCGTTGAAGTTCCGCGCGCCCGGCGTCACGATCCCGATCGGCCTGGGCATCGGGCGCCTGGTGTTCCGGGCGCTCAACATCACCGAAGTGGTGATCCTCGTGGTGCTGTGGATCGCGACCCTCGCCGCCACGGCGGCCCCGACCACCGCGATGTGGTGGCTGCTCGGCACGGCCACGGTGGTGTTGCCGGTGCAGGTGCTCGGGGTGCGGCCGACGCTGACGAGACGGTCGGATCAGGTGCTGGCCGGCGCCGAGCTGCCCCGCTCGCGTGCCCACTACGTGTACGTCGCACTCGAGGTGGTCAAGGTGCTCGCACTGGTTGCGTTGATCGCCGTGAGCACCGACGCGTTGCTGTCGTAACGACGCCGGGCAGCGGCACCGTCGGATCAGAGGCGGGCAGAAGCGTATCCGTGCGCCTCGGCGACCTCGGCGGACAGCAGTTCCCCTCGGTGCGTCGAAAGACCTTCCGCGAGGCCGGGATCCGCCGCTACAGCTTCTTCCCAACCCTTGTCCGCGAGGGCTACGACATAGGGGAGCGTCGCGTTGGTGAGCGCGAAGGTGGAGGTGCGGGGGACCGCGCCCGGCATGTTGGCGACGCAGTAGAACACCGAGTCGTGCACCCGGTAGGTCGGCTCGGCATGCGTCGTGGGCTTCGAGTCCTCGAAGCAACCGCCCTGGTCGATGGCGATGTCGACGAGCACCGATCCCGGCTTCATCCGGGACACCAGGTGATCGGACACCAGCTTCGGAGCCTTCGCACCGGGCACGAGGACCGCGCCGATCACCAGATCCGCCTCGAGGACCGCCTGCTCGAGTTCCAGCGTGTTCGAGACGACGGTCTTGACCTGGCCGCCGTACAGCGCGTCGATCTCACGGAGCCGGGCGACGGACAGGTCGAGGACGGTGACGTCGGCGCGCATTCCGTGTGCGATCGCGATGGCGTTCTTGCCGGAGACACCGGCTCCGATGACGACGACCTTGGCCGGACGCACGCCCGGAACACCACCCATCAGGACGCCGCGGCCACCGCCCTGGCTCATGAGGTGGTACGCACCGGCCTGCGGGGCCAGGCGGCCCGCAACCTCGCTCATCGGCGCGAGCAGGGGCAGCGAACCGTCCGCGGCCGTGACGGTTTCGTAGGCGATGGAGGTGGTTCCCGAGGCGAGGAGCGCGTCGGTGCACTCCTGGGAGGCGGCGAGGTGCAGATAGGTGAACAGCACCTGGTCCCGGCGCAGACGCGAGTACTCCTCGGCGATGGGCTCCTTGACCTTCAGCAGCAGGTCGGCACTCTCCCAGACCTGGTCGGCGTCGGAAAGGATTTGTGCGCCTGCAGCTTTGAAGTCCGCGTCGGCGAACGACGAGCCGACGCCGGCGCCGGTCTCGATGAGCACCTCGTGGCCGCGGTCGACCAGTTCGTGGACGCCGGCGGGGGTGATCGCCACCCGGTACTCGTGGTTCTTGATCTCGCGGGGGATACCTACTCGCATGTGAAGCTCCGATGATGGGGGGTCGCGTCGGCGGCGTTGCCGGACTGCGTGGGATTGTCGGACTGTGTGATGGAGAGCGTCGGGAAGGTGATCGCTCACCGAAAATGTTGAAGAAACTGCACAATCAGCACAAGAGATCCGAACATAATTCTCTAGAATCGGGATATGCCTGTCGACAATTCGAAGAACCCGGCCGTCGGGGACGCTCGATCGAACGATGTTCGGCCGGGCGTCACGATCGACGCCGTCGACCGGATCATCCTCGACGAGCTCTCACGGAATGCGCGAATACCCAACAACGCCCTGGCCGCTGCCGCCGGTATCGCCCCGTCGACCTGCCTGGGCCGTGTGCGGTCGCTCATCGAGCGGGGAGTGATCCGCGGTTTCCACGCCGAAATCGATCCCGCGGCCCTGGGACGGGACCTTCAGGCGATGATCGCGGTCCGTGTCCTGCCCGGCGCACGCCGACATCTCGGACAACTCGCCGAACAGCTCAACGATCTCGACGAAGTCCTCAACGTCTACTTCCTCGCCGGTGCCGACGACTATCTCATCCACGTCGCCACCTCGAACACGGACGCGCTGAGGCGCTTCGTCGAGCACCTCAGCGCAAACCCCGCCGTCGCCTCCACCGAGACCAGCCTGATCTTCGAGCACGTACGGCCGAGCCCGCGATCGGAGAATGCCCCGTCGCCCGACGCACCGGGGCGGTGACAGGATCGATCGGATCCCGTCACCGCCCCGGGTGGTCTCGGACTCGTCAGGCCATGCGCCGCACGACCGCCGACGGCAGCACCTTCATCGCGTAGGCGATCGGCGTCCACGGCCACGCCGGGACGTACGCCTTGGCCGGTTCCTTCTCGATGGCGGCAGCCAGTGCCCGGCAACCGGTTTCGGTGTCGACGATGAACGGCACCTTCTTCACCTTCTCGTTGATCTCCGACCGGATGAAGCCGGGGAAGATCGCGCTGACGTCGATACCGGTCTGCGCGAGGTCCGCGCGCATGCCTTCGCCGAGCGACGCCACCGCCGCCTTCGACGCCGCGTAGGTGGTGAGGTTGCGGGGCATGCCGCGCACCGCACTCACCGACGAGATGAGCACCAGGTGGCCGGCATTGCGCGGCCGGAACAGTTCGAGCGCCGCCTCGCTCTGGGCCAGCGCCCCCAGGAAGTTCGTGCGGGCGGTCGCGACGTTCGCGTGGAAGTAGCCCGTGCCCAACGGTTGTCCCTTGCCGAGACCGGCGTTGACGACGACCCGGTCCAGACCGCCGAGCTCGTCGTCGAACTCCCGGAAGACGCGGAAGACGTCGTCGTGCACGTCCACGTCGAGCGTGCGGATCGCGACGGTGATCTGCGGGTGTGCGGCGAGTAGTTCGTCGCGCAGTTCCTCGAGCCTGTCGGTGCGGCGGGCAGCCAGCGCCAGATTGCGCCCGCGCGCGGCGAATTCACGTGCCATGCCGCGACCGAGCCCCGAACTGGCGCCCGTGATGAGAATGTTCTTGCGTGTCGTGCCCCTGCCCACTTACTTCCCCTCCGCCTTGTCGATCAGTTCGTTGCAGCGGGCGTCCAGGTAGCCCACGATCATCCAGAAGTTCTCGAACATCGGGTTGGTCGTCTGCCCGTGGTGGAAGCGGTAGTAGATCTGCTGGGCGATCACCGCGAGCCGGAAGACCCCGAAGACTTCGTAGAAGCTCCAGTTGCCGATCGGCAGACCGGTTCGCTCCCTGTAGTATTCGACGATCTCGCGACGGGTGAGCATGCCCGGCAGGTCCGTCGGTTGCAGCTTGGTGGCGAGCATCGTCGGATCGTCGTCGGCCTGCACCCAGTACGCGAGGGTCGACCCGAGATCCATCAGCGGATCGCCGACCGTGGCGAGTTCCCAGTCCAGCACGGCGCGCGGCGTCAGATCGTCGCCGAGAACGATGTTGTCGAGCTTGAAATCACCGTGGATCACCCGGGAAGCGACGTCGGCAGGCTGGTTGTCCGCCAGCCATTTCGTCACGCGCGCGAAGTCGGGGACGTTGTCGGTGCGGACGGCAGCGAACCGCTTGGTCCACCCCTCGACCTGGCGCGCCACATAGCCCGAACCGTGGCTCAGTTCGACGAGACCGGACGCTTCGGTGTCGACGCCGTGCAGCTCGATGAGCAGGTCGATCACGCGCAGGCACAGCTCCCGCGTCTTCTCCGGGGTGAGCCCGAGATCCGCGGACGTCGACCCCGGGCGCACGATGGTGCCCTCGACCCTCTCCATGACGTAGAAGTCGCTGCCGAGCACCGACGGGTCGGTGCACAGCCCGATCATCTTCGGTACGTGCGGATAGACGGGGGCGAGCAACGATTGGATCCGGTACTCCCGGACCATGTCGTGCCCGGACTTCGGCTTTGTGCCGGCCGGTGGACGTCGCAGCACCAGGTCGCGATCGGGATACCGCAGAAGGTAGGTGAGATTGGATGCACCACCGGCGAATTGACGCACCTCGGGAATCCCGGTGATACCGGCGTGTTCGGTGAGCCACGCAGCGACGGCGGCGACGTCGAAGTTGTCCTCGTCGCGAACGGGCCGGGCGTTGTCGGGAAGGCTGCTCACGGGTCCCCCTCAGTTGTACTTGCCGAGTTCGAATCGGGCCACGAGACCCTGGTGCACCTCGTCCGGACCGTCCGCGAGCCGCAGTGCCCGCGCGGCCGTCCAGGCACCTGCGAGCGGGAAGTCCTCGGAAAGCCCTGCACCACCGTGGATCTGGATGGCGAAGTCGACGATCTGCTGGACGACGCGCGGGGTGGCGACCTTGATCTCGGACACCGCCGACCGGGCCCCGGCCAGGCCCTGGGTGTCGAGCAGCCAGGCGGTGTGCAGGACGAGCAGCCGCAGCTGGTTGATGGCGATGCGGGCGTCGGCGATGCGTTCGCGGTTGCCGCCGAGATTGACCAGGGGCTTGCCGAACGAGACCCGCTCGAGGCCGCGGCGGCAGGCGAGTTCGAGGGTGCGTTCGGCGAGACCGATCAGGCGCATGCAGTGGTGGATACGGCCGGGTCCGAGGCGGCCCTGCGCGATCTCGAATCCGCGGCCGGGCCCGGCGATGATCGCGTCCAGCGGCAGGCGCACATCGGTGAACGACACCTCGCCGTGGCCGCTCGGCTCGTCGTAGAAGCCCATCGTGGACAGCATCCGGTCGACCTTCACACCGGGGGTGTCGATCGGCACGAGCACCATCGAATGCCGTTGGTACTTGTGGGCTTCCGGGTCGGTGAGGCCCATGAAGATCAGGACCTTGCAGTCCGGATGCCCGACACCGGTGCTCCACCACTTGCGGCCGTTGAGGACGACCTCGTCGCCCTCGACGGCCGCGGTCGCGGCCATGTTGGTCGCGTCCGACGAGGCGACGGCGGGTTCGGTCATGCAGAACGCGGAGCGGATCTCGCCGTCGAGCAGCGGACGCAGCCAGCGGTCCTTCTGCTCGGCGCTGCCGTAGTGGTAGAGGACCTCCATGTTCCCGGTGTCGGGGGCGGAGCAGTTGAAGACCGCGGACGCGAACTGGGAGCGGCCCATCTCCTCGGCCAGCGGTGCGTATTCGACGTTCGACAGGCCGGCACCGAGCTCGGCGTCCGGGAGGAACAGATTCCAGAGCCCCTGTTCCCTGGCCTTGCGCTGCAGCTCCCGGAATTCGGGCGGCACCGACCAGGTGGCCGCCCCGGAGCTGTCGCCACGCTGCGCGAACGGTGCGACGCGCGCCGCGTGCATCCGCTGTTCGAACGGTTCGACCTCGCTGGCGATGAAGGTTCGCAGACGTTCGAGGTAGTCGCGGGAACGTTCCGACTGTGCGAAATCCATGGGTTCCTCCGTCGAGCTCTAAATGAGCAATGCTCAGTTAGAGTATCGGGGTGACCCCAGCACGACAAGCACCACCGCAGCCCGCACCCCGGCGGCGAATGCCTCCGGAGGAACGCAAGCGGCAACTCGTGGCCATCGGCCTGCAGGAACTCGCCACGCGTCCCATCCACGCGCTGTCCGTCGACCGGGTCGCCGAGATCGCCGGCATCTCCCGCGGCCTGCTCTTCCGCTACTTCCCGACCAAGCAGGACTACTACGCCGCGGTCGTCGGTGCGGCCGCCCGCCGCCTGCTCCGCGCCGCGGTGCCCGACCCCGGCGACGACGACCCGCTGCGCGGCATCGTGCGGGCGTTCGTCTCGTTCATCGACCGGCACGGCCGGAACTACCAGATGCTGTTCCACGGAGCCGGATTCGGTTATGACCCGCAGATCCGGGAGATCCACGAGAACGTCAAGACCACCATGGCCGTACGGATCCTCGACGCCACCGGCACCGAGGCGAGCACCGCCACCACCATGAAAGTGTGCGGCTGGTGGTCGATGGTCGAATCGGTCGCGATCGACCGCACCACCGAACCGTCGATCACGGTCGACGACGTCGTCGACTTCGCCCTCCGCACGCTGCCGGTGGTTCTGACCTGAAGGACCCCTGGTGTCCTGGATCCGGAATTCTGGTGACCCGGACGCTCGAGACGACCCCGAAGAATGCGACGCGCTGGTCGATGCGGGCGATGGCGCAGGAGATGAGTCTGTCGCAGTCGACGGTCTCGCGGATCCGGGGGCCTTCGGTCTCCAGACGAGAGCGAATCCTCAGTCGGCCCGATCACCCGAGATGGCGGTCTGCGGCGTCTCGAGCCGCGAGGCCGCATCGACGTGCATCGCCCCGGCCGGCGCCGCCTCCTCGGGCGGAGTGGGGCGTGCACCACCGCGCCGGCGCAGGTACCGAGTCTTGAGGTGGTACGCGGCGACGATGACCGCGAACGCAATCAGCGACTGCACCAGTTCGGCGCGGGCACCGGTGAACCACATACCGCCAAGAATCGTGACGATGACGATCGTGACAACGACAGGCAGGACGGGATAGAGCCACACCCGGAACTGCAGGACCTCGGGCGAAATGCGTTCCCAGCGGCGGCGCAGCACAAGTTCGGACAGACAGATCATGATGTACACGATCAGGCAGATCGCACCGGACGACGTGACCAGGTACAAGAAGATCGTGTCGGGCCAGACGTAGGCGGCAACGATGCACACGTATCCGACGAACGTGCACGACAGCACGCCCTTCAGCGGGACACCTCGGGAGTTGACGGCCGTCATCCATGCGGGTGCGTCGCGGTGAGCGCCGAGCACGAACAGCATGCGCGACGCGGTGTAGAGCCCGGAGTTCAGGCACGAGAGCACGGCGACCAGCACCACGAAGTTGAGGATCTCGGCCGCGCCGGGGATACCCAGGACCTCGAGTGCGGACACGAACGGGGATTCACCGACGACGTAGCTGTCCCACGGCAGCATGGTGACGAGCAGGAATGTCGCGCCGACGAAGAAACCGAGGATCCGGAACACGACGGTGCTGGTGGCGCGGCGGATCGCCGCGGCCGGTTCCTTCGACTCGGCCGCGGCGATCGTGACCAGCTCGGCTCCTGTCATCGAGAAGATGACGGCGACCACCCCAACCATGACGGGTGTGAAGCCGTTCGGCAGGAAGCCGCCGTGAGCGGTCAGGTGGCTGAACGACAGGTCGGCCCCTGGCCAGACGCCCAGCACGTAGAGACCGGCCAGGACGAGGAACGCGATGATCACCGCGACTTTGATTCCGGCGAACCAGTATTCGGCCTCGCCGAAGTTGCCGACCGACAACAGGTTCACCACCGTCATGATCAACAGTAGACCGGCCGCCATCAGCCACAACGGAAGACCGGGGAACCAGCGGCCGAGCAGTGTAGCCCCGACTACGGCTTCGATTCCGACGACGACCACCCAGAAGTACCAGAACAGCCAGCCTGTGGCGAAGCCCGCCCAGTTGCCCATGGCGTCGCGGGCGTACTCGGTGAACGAGCCGGTGCAAGGCTTGGCGACGGCCATCTCCCCGAGCATCCGCATGACGAGGAAGACGATGAGCCCGCAGATCAGGCAGGTGAGGATAGCGCCGGGGCCGGCCTGGCCGATGATCGCGCTGATGCCCACGAAGAATCCCGCGCCGATCACCCCGCCCATGGACAGCATGGTGAGATGGCGCCTCTTCAGCGCGTGACCCAGGGTGTCGGACCTCTCGGCCGGTGAATCGGTGTGCACGGCACTCCCTTCGAGACCTGGTGTGCGGTGCCGTCGGGTACTGGTTCCCGCGTCCCGGCGGCACTGTCGCTCGGATGGGAGAACCCTACGACCACGATGTGACCCACGACATGTCCGTGATGTACATGGATCGGAGTCACACTCGCCGCCGAGGCGATTGCCGTCGGAGTCAGACGGGCTGCGCCTCGTCCGGCGCCGCCTCGGGTTCCGCCGGCGCTTCAGGTTCCGACGACGCACGACCTGACGCGCGTGCACGCGGGGTGAGCAGTACGTAACTGCCCGCCGCCAGCAGCACCGTCACCGCCGGGGCGAGCTGCGCCCACGTGGTGCTCACTTCCTGCACGGTGAGTCCGATGCCCGCGATGGAGGAGATCAGCCACGCCAGCGCCCCACCGGACGCGGTGCGGGGCATGACACGACCACGATCGCGCAGCACGTAGACCACCGCGATCGCCACCCACGCGGTGATCAGCACGCCCTGCCAGGCAAGGGCCTGCAGCAGATACCCCAGCACGTCGGTGAGCATGAGCAGATAGGCGAGCATCGCGGTGACCACAACCCACACTGCCCGCGGCACGTCGAGGCGCAGTGCCCGGCGGACGAACACCTGCAGATTGGTGGAGGCAAGGTAGAAGTTGGCCGAGTTGATGCGGGTCTGGGACACGATGATCAGTAACACCCCGGCGAAGCCGAGGGAACCGACGACAGCGTCTACCACACCGGTCTCGGTTCCGGCGATGTCCCACGCTCCGAGCAGATAGAGGCCGACAAGTCCATTGACGCCGAAGGTCAGCGCGTAGAACACCCAGCCGAAGGTGACGGTGCCGTGGAAGCCGGCGTCGGTGCGGCGGCCGAGCCTGGCGTAGTCGAAGGTGTACATCATCAGCACCCAGACGCCCATGTAGACGAGATAGACGGTGAGCCATCCCGGAAGCGGACCCGATGCCACCGTGGCGGTCAGCCACCCGGTGGGGTACCCCCGTTTCACGGTCGCTGCCACCACGACGGCCACCATGCCGACAACGTAGAACGGCAGCAGGATCCCGTTGAGCTTGTCGAGCCACGCAGCAACGCCCCCGATCACCACGGGGATCATGTAGACCGTGCACAGCAGGTACCACAGCCTGATGTCGCCGCCGAAGTACTCCTGCAGCGCCACGGCGACGATGGATCCTTCGAACACCCCGTAGTAGAGCGCGGTGGCGGCGAACAGTGCCGGAGCGAGCAGTGAGCCGACGGCGCCGAACATGCGCCGGGACAGCAGCTCGACGGAAAGTCCGGTGCGGATCGCATAGCGGGAGAGCAGCAGATTGACGACGCCGAAGGTGCCGATGGAGGCGGCCATCCCGACCAGGGTTGCCGGCACCCCGACCGCGCCGGCCGAGGCGACCGCGACGTAGAGCCAGAACATGGCACTGAACATGGCCCACCAGGCCATCGTCAGCGACCATCGGGGCAGCCGACCGGATTCGGGCAAATGTTCGTGTTCCACGAAGGAGTCGGGGGCGGAGTCGGTGACATGATCGGACAAAGGGTCTCCTCTCGAGGGGAGGGAATCCGAACCGGCGCAGGGCCCATGACCGCGCAGCACGGGAGGTTCGGCAGGGGTCTTCGGGGGAGTGAAATCGAAAACCGATGTGGGGCAGCGGAATCGCTGCCCCACATCGTGTTCACGACCAGTGCGCGACGGACCGGGTCCGCAGCAGATCGCGGAACTGTGCGGTGGTGGTGGGCAGCAGCTCGCCGGTGCCCCAGTCGACGATCACGCCGTAACGGCGCACGAGGTCGAGCATGGACAGCTCACCGTTGCGGTAGCGGACGGCGACGGATTCGGGGTCCTCGTCGAGCCAGCCCCGGCGTGACGTGCGGATCTTCGTGCGGAGTTGATCGGTGGCGTCGTCGTCGAGTTCGTAGCGGTCGATCTCGGGATCTACGGGCACGACGACGACGCCGTAGTCCAGCGCGGCACGCTCGACGGAGACGTAGCCGTCGATCACGTCCTCGAGCACGGCCTCCGGGTCCCGCCGCAGCGGATCCCCGTACCCCCCGCCACCCGCGGACGGCCGCTCGAACGAATCTCCGGACTGAACCGGAACATTCGAGAACACGGACCCGAGGAAACGCTCTTCGGGGGTGCCGCGGTTGAGCCAGACACCGTGCGGGATGGAGGGCAGACCACCCTCGATACCCCAGGTGACCGACCGGGAACGGTCACAGCAGTACGACATCACGCTGTTGTCACTGTCGGTGAGGACACCACCCTTGGACAGGCCGCACCCTCCACGGTATTCGCCGGGCCCTCCAGAATCGGTGATGATGGCGTGCTCGGTAGTGAGCACGGGGGTGAGGCGTTCCTGTCCCTCGCACGGCTGAACGGCCAGGCCGATGCCGAAAACCGGTGCGGTGGCGCTCGATCCGTCCTTCGAGCTGCGACCTCCCCAGCCGCCGGCCATCCAGTCGTACCACATGAAGAACGGCCGCTCCTCGGTACGGGCGTCGCGACCGCCGACCAGCAGGTACTCGAGGTTGAACGAACAGGCGATGGCCCGCGAGGGCACGACCTTCGACCACAGTTCGAAGATCGCGTTCATGATCTTCTCGTAGGGGCCGGAGCAGAACCCGGTCACCGCGTGTGGCCAGCCTGCGTTGACGACGGTGCCCTCCGGCCCCAGGTCGGTGTGAATCGCGTTGTACAGGCCCGAGTTCAGCGGCACGTCGGGGAAAAAGGACTTGGTGCCCGCCACGATTCCGGAGAACGCGGTGCCGTAGCCACTGTTGAGGAAGCTGGCCACGGCGGGCGCGCTGCCGGTCAGGTCGTAGCTGAGCTGGTCGCCCTCGATCGTCATGGTGACGCGGATCGGGACGAGACCTTCGGCACGCGCCGGATCGGAGTCGAGGAAGTCCTCGGTGGTCCAGGTGCCGTCCGGCAGGTCGGCGACCCGGCTGCGCACGATGCGCTCCACGTAGTCCTGGACCTCGCGCATCGCGTCGGTCACCGTGCTGCGTCCGTATTTGTCTACGAGCCTTTGGATTTCGCGTTCACACACCCCGGTTGCCTCGGCCTGGGCGTGCAGATCGCCCATGCTGATCTCCGGAGACCGGGTGTTCGCGACGAGCAGTTTTGCGACGTCGGCGAGGAAGCGGCCCTCGTGCCACACCCGCACGGGGGTAATCCGCAGACCCTCACCGAAATGCTCGGTGGCGGTCACGTCGAACGATCCCGGCACACTGCCGCCGATGTCGGCCCAGTGTCCCTTGTTCTGCGCGAAGGCGATGAGGACACCGTCCGCGAAGATGGGCCGGACAAAGCTGACGTCGTTGAGGTGGGTCCCGCCCCGATAGGGGTCGTTGACCATGAAGATGTCGCCGGGGTTGATGTCGGAGCCGAATTCCTCCAGCACGGCCTTGCACTGGAAGTGGAGGGTGCCGACGTGGACGGCGATGTCCTGACTGCCCTGCATCACAGTATTGCCCTCGGCGTCGCAGAGCGCGGAGGAGAAGTCCCGCGAGTAGATGACGAACGAGTAACAGGTGCGCAGGATCTGCTCGGACATGAGGTCGACCGAGGTGGCGAACGCGTTCTTGAGGACCTCGAACGTGACCGGATCGAGGGTGGGGGACGTGGTGGTCATCGGGACTCCTGGATGTCGATGCGGATGTTCGCCCACTCGTCGATGGTGGCGGTGGTCCCAGGGGGGACGACGGTGGTGGAATCGAGCTGGGTGATCACGGCGGGGCCGGGAATGCACACACCGAACTCCAGTGTGTCGCGGTCGAAGACGGGCGTGTCGACCCGGCCGCGCTCCTCGTCGAAGTAGACACTGCGCCGTTCCATGGGCACCGGCTCCGTTGTGCTGGGCTCGGAGGTTCGTGGGAAGTTCGGCTTCGGCGTCGTGCCGACCGCGCGTAGGCCGATCTGGTAGATCTCCACGGGTGTGTCGTCGCGCCGGAACGAGTAGTCCCGCTCGTGTTCCTCGTGGAATCGTTCGACGGCCTCCGCGAGGAAGTCGGGTCCGTTGCCGGCGGTGACGGTGAGCGACCGCCACTGCCCCGCGTAGCGCATGCTGATGTGGCGGTCGAGCACCATACGTTCGGGTGCGACCCCCTCATGGCGCAGACGCTGCGTGCCCTCCTGCTCGAGGCGCAGGAACTCGCGTTCGAGTGCGGTCGTGTCGATCTCGTCGACGCGACCCTGGAACATCGCCGACAGGTCGTGCCGGATGTCGACGAGCAGACAGCCCTGCGCCGAGGTGATACCCGGGTGGGGTGGCACCACAACGGTCGGAATGGACAGTTCCTTCGCCAGCGCCGCACCGTGCAGGGCGCCCGCGCCGCCGCAGACAACGAGGACGAAGTCACGCGGATCGTAACCACGACGAATCGACAACAGCCGCACGGCATCCGCCATATTGGCATTGGCCACCTGGAGGATGTTGCTTGCCGCGGTGTCGGCGTCGAGGCCCAGCGGTCCGGCCACGCTCTGTTTGATCGCGTTCTCCGCGGCCGCCACGTCCAGGGTGAGGCCGCCGCCGATGAGAGCGGTGCCCAGTCGGCCGAGCAGCACGTTCGCGTCGGTGTTCGTCGGCTCGGAGCCGCCGCGCAGGTAGCAGGCAGGGCCGGGGGAGGCGCCGGCGGACTGCGGCCCGTTGCGCAGCGAGCCTGCCTCGTCGAGCCAAGCCAGCGATCCGCCACCCGCACCGATCGTGAGCACCTCGATGCTGGGGAAGGAGATGGGGAAGCCGTACTCGACCTGCCACTGCTTGGTGGTGCGGACCTCGCCGTCGTAGACGAGCGAGATGTCGGTGCTGGTGCCTCCCATGTCCAGGCCGATCGCGTTGGGGTATCCGCAGCGGGTCGCGATATCGGCCACGGCGATCGCTCCGGCAGCGATGCCGGAAGCGGCGAGCCGGACAGGGAACTTCTCCACCATTGCGGGTGTCATGGAACCGCCGCCGGAATGAAGCAGGAGGAGGTCGCCGCCGTACCCGTCGGCGCGTAGTTGCGCTTCGAGCCGGTTGACGTATCCGCTGACCAGCGGTGCAAGCACGGCGTTCGCGACAGTGGTGGAGGCGCGGTCGTACTCGAAGATTTCGGGGAGGATCTCGCTCGAGGTCGAGACCGTCACATCGGGAAGCTCGGCTTCGAGCAGGGCCCGGACGCGTTGTTCGTGGGTGTTGTTGACGTAGCTGTTGATCAGGCAGACCGCGACGGTCTTGATGTTCTTGCGGCGAAGGATTCGGGCCAGCTCGCGGACTTCGGTCTCGTCGAGCGGCGTGACGACTTCGCCGGCATAGTCGATGCGCTCGGTGACCTCGTACCGGTCCCGGCGACGGATGTAGGGGGTGCCGACGTCGACGTACGTGTCCCACAATTCGTCCTTGGTGCCGTCGCGGATCTCCAGCACGTCGCGGAACCCGCGGGTGGTCACCAGAGCTGCGGGTGGGAACCTACGGGTGATGAGCGCATTGGTCGCGACCGTGGTGCCGTGGGAGAACAGTGTCACCTCGGTCAGATCGATGCCCGCTGTGCGCACGCCGTCGATCACGGCTCGCATCGGGTCATCGGGGGTCGAGGGAACCTTCGCGATGCGGGTGGTCGAGGCGCTCTCATCGAAGATGCACACGTCCGTGAAGGTGCCGCCGACGTCCACGGCGACGCGCAGATGGGGATTGCGAGATGTGATCATCGTCATACTCCTGGTTCGGGTGGACTCAGTATTCGGCCTGGTCGGCGGCCCATCAATTGGAGAAAGTGAATCGAGTTCCCGAAATCATTGGAGATTCTCACACTGGAGAGGGAAAGATGTCGGGCATGCTTCCGGACCGTTTCCGGCTCGTCGATCTGCTGCTCGAACCCGATTTCGGGCTGCGGCTGGTGACCGACGCCGACCCCAACGTGGGAATCACCGGTGCGCACCCGATCGAGATCGAGAACCCCACCCGCTGGCTGCGCCCGGGGTCGATGATGCTCACCACCGGCTCGCGCTTTCCCGCCCTCGAGCACCCGCAGCAGGCCTGCCGTGAGCTGATCCGCGAACTCGTCGGGTCCGGCATCGCCGCACTCGGTTACGGCGTCGGAGTGATCACCGACGACATTCCCCGGTCCCTGCTCGACGAGGCCGAACGCCATCGGTTCGCCGTGGTGGCGGTCCCACCGGAACTGCCCTTCATGGAAGTGGTCGGACGCGTCAGTACGGCCGTGCAGGCGCAGGACTCGATGCTGCTGCGGCGTACGCTGCAGATGCAGAACCACCTGCTCGAGGCAATGACAGCCGAGGCTCCGGAGACAGACCTCGTCGCCCGCCTCGCAGGGCTGCTCCGCAGCAGCGTGGTCCTCTACAACGAGGTGGGCGATGTCGTGGCCTCGGCCGGCGGCGCGCCTGTGCATCTGATCCGTAATCAATTGCGCGGCCGGGACGGGCGACTGCGGTTCCGGGTGGGCCGCTGGTCGGTCAGCGCGCACTCGATCTCGCCGGGCGACCAGCACTACTGGCTGACCCTCGCCTCCAAGAGCAACGAACTCGCCGACCCGCTCACCGCCCCCGCGGTCGAGGTATCGCTGCGGCTGCTCAACACAATCGAACGCACCCGCCAGCGCGCCACCGTCGAGAACCGCGCGCGGCACGCCGCGCTGGTGAGGGCACTGACCTCGGGTAACCCCACCGATGCCGACACCGTCCTGGACCAACTCGAGATGCTCCGGTTCGGTCCTGAGCCGGACATGCGGATGCTGGTTCTGTCCGCGGCTCCCGACTACGACAACCGCCGATGGGTGTTCCGCGCCAATTCACTGCTCGACGCCGTCGAAGCGGACGTATCCGGGCTGGCGCGTGACATCGGGCTGACCCTGCTGCTCGCCCGGGACGACGGCGGCCTCGTCGGAGTCGTTCCGGCCCGGGCGGAGGCCTTCGATTCCTGGTCCGCCAACCTTCCGGAGGGATTGACGTGCGGCGTGAGCGAACCGTTCAGCGATCCCGCGCGCGGACCCGGCAAACTACGTGAGGCACGCTGGGCGCGACGGGCCGCCGAGCGGCTGGGTAAGATCGCCCAGCGCTTCGAGGACGTCGGTCTCGCCGACTGGCTGTTGGCGGGCCGTGCCCCGGAGACAGCCCTCCTCCGCGCTACCGCAGTTCTGGCACCCCTGCTCGACGGCCACGACGACCTGATCGATTTCCTCGTGCTGCACCTGGCCCGGGAATTGGACGTCGGGCGCACGGCACGAGAATTGAACCTGCATCCGAATACCGTGCGGCACAGGGTAAAACGTGTCGAAGACCTGCTGGGCCGGTCCCTGCGCTCGCCCCGCGACGTCACAGACATCCAGCTGGCACTCGAAGTACTCGCCGAACGCCCCACCGCCTAGCTGCCCGGCTCGGGAAAGGAACACCATCATGGCCATCACCGTGCGTCGACTCACGGCGCTGCCGGAGCTGGGACTCACCCTCGTAGCCGGCCGCGAGGGAGCCGACCGAGTCATCGAATGGGCGCATCCGATCGAGCTTCCCGATCCCACCCCGTGGTTGTCCGGGGGAGAACTCGTCATGACCACCGGGTTGGAGATCGGTGCCGACGCCGACGACCAGTTCACCTACCTTCAAGGCCTGGTCGCTGCCGGGTGCGTGGCACTGGCGTTCGACACCGGTACCCGGTTCGACAGAGTGCCGGACGGTCTTCGGGCGGCCGGTGACGCACTCGGGTTTCCGGTACTTGCCGTGCCCGCCTCCACCCCCTTCATTGCCATCACCCGCGCAGTCATCGACGAACTGACAGCCGATCAGGTTCGATCGGTGCAGCGCGTCGTCGACCAACAGGAGCGACTGGCCCGTGCCACCCTGCGTGGGGGAGTGCCCGCGGTTGTGACCGCGCTCGGCCAGGCGCTCGCCGGCGTCGTCGCCGTCGTCGACCCCGATGATCGTGTCCTCGCCGAATACGGTTCGGACACGACGCGGGCGATCGGGCACGCCCGCGCAGTATCGGAATCGGCCTCCCGAGCGCCGCGGCGCCGGCAGATGAGCAAGGTGTTGGTGGACGACGGGGACCACTACACCGTTCAGAGCATCGCGGCCGCACCGGACGTCTACGGATACCTTGCCGTCGGCACCGCGGAACCGCTACCGCCGGCCGACCGCTTGCTCCTCGCCCACGCGGTGTCGCTGATCTCCATCGAACTCGGGAAGCCCGCGAAGGTGCAGAGCGCGGAGCAGAGGCTGCGGTCCGCCGTCACCCGGACACTCTTCGACACACCCGAACGTATGGACGCCGGCCTGCTCCGATACTTCGGATTCGAACCGACCGACACGGTCGCGGTCGCCGTGCTGACCGAGATCGGTCCGCTGCTGCCGGCGGAACGGCAGATCGGCGCGGCCCTCGCCGCGGAGGCGGTCCCTTATCTGGCGGCCTCGGTCGATGCGGATGTCGCGGTGGTGCTGCCGGCCGACCGTGCGCGAGAGATCGCGACCCGGATCCACGACCGGGTCCGGGCGCAGCTCGGCCGGAAGGTCCGGTGCGGACTGGGCGGGCCTTGCGTGGTGCTGGATGCGAACACCAGCGTGCATCAAGCTCTCTCGGCGGCACGGGCGGTGCGGGACGGAGAAACGGCACCGGTGGTGTTCGCCGAGCTGGGCACCTTCTCCGTGCTACTGGGCATGCAGGATCGCGATGCCCTACAGGCCATCTCCCGAGCCGGCCTCGAAGCACTCGATGCCTACGACGAGAAGCGTGGGGGAAGTGGGCGACTGGTCGAGACTTTGGCCGCGTACCTCGAGCACAATGCTCAGGCCGAGAGCACCGCCGTAGCGCTGGGCATCCACCGGCACACCCTGCGGAACCGGCTCGCCCGGATCACCGAACTGACGGGTCGCGACCTCGACTCGATCCACACCCGGGTGGAGTGGTGGCTGGCCGTCAAGGCTCGGGAGATGCTCGATGGTCGAGGGGGGCAGGCGCCGACGGTCAGGTGAATTCCCGCCGCCCTGGGACGGTCCGCCCGCTGGCTGTGCCGGACAGGAGATGTTCTGTCGTCCGTACGACGCCCGTCCCGTCACGGCAGGACGCGACGGGACGGGCCCTCCTCCATTCCCTCCGGTCAGTCCGCGGTTCCGCCCAGGGGTGGCGGAGCCGATCGATACCGGACCGGAGTCCTGGAGAAGCTCAACGGGTTTCCGACCTGAGGTGTCGTGCTTCCCGGCACGGACACGACGGCGTCGAGACCGAGACGTCGAGCGAATTCGAAGGCCTCGGCAATGTTGTTGATGGGCCCGGCCGGGACACCCACGCGAGAGAGCTCGTCGTACCAGTAGTCCGACCCGGCCGTCGTGAGGATCGAGGTGATCTCTTCGCGCAGTTCCTCGCGGTGTGCGACGCGCGACGGGTTACTGCTGAACCGCGGGTCGGTGGCCAGTTCCGGCGCGCCTATCGTCTCGGCGAACCGGGTGAACTGCTTGTCGTTTCCCACTGCCAGCGCCAGCGGCCGGTCCTTGGTCGGGAGCACCTCGTACGGGGCGATGCTCGGATGCCGGTTTCCGAGGATACCGGGCACCACCCCGGCGCCGAGATACGCCGATCCCTGATTGACGAGTGACGACAGAAGCACGGCAAGAAGATTGGTTTCGACACGCTGCCCCTCGCCGGTACGCTCCCGGTGATGCAGCGCAGCGAGGATCCCGGCGAGCGCGTGCAGACCCGTGAGCACGTCGACGACCGCGACGCCCACCGTCGTCGGCGTGCCGGCCTCGGGCCCGGTGATGCTCATAAGCCCTCCGGCGGCCTGCACGAGCAGATCGTAGCCCGGTAGGGCCGCTCCGTCCCCGCTCCCGAATCCGGTGACGGAACAGTAGATCAGACCCGGGTTGACGTCGAGCAGGTCGTCGTAGCCCAGGCCGAGCCGCTCCATGGTGCCCGCACGGAAGTTCTCGACCACGATGTCCGCGCGTGCGACGAGCCGCAGGGCTTCGGCCCGGCCCTGCTCCGACGCGAGGTCGAGGACCACGGCTGTCTTGTTGCGGTTCACCGAATTGAAGTACGTGGCCGAACCCGCGTCGTCGTAGGGCGGTCCCCATGCCCGGGTGTCGTCGCCGGTGCCCGGACGTTCGACCTTGACGACCTCGGCGCCCATGTCCGCGAGCATCATCGTGGCGTAGGGACCGGCGAGGACCCGGGTGAAATCGGCGACGACGATGCCGTCGAGTGCGCCCTGACTCATGCGATCGGCCTCCCGCCGCGAAGGTAGACGGTCGTGGTGTGAGTGAAGAATTCCCGTGCGGCGCGGCCCTGTTCCTTCGGGCCGTACCCGCTCTTCTTCGCGCCACCGAACGGGACGTGCGGGTCGGCGCCGGCGGATTCGGAGTTGATGTGCAGGATGCCCACGTCCAGGTCCTCGAGCGCCCCGAGCGCACGGGTGAGGTCCTGGGTGAACACTGCCGCCGACAATCCATAATCGCTGTCGTCGGCGAGCGCGAACGCCGCCTCGGTGTCCGCCGCGCGGCACACGGCCAGGACGGGTCCGAACAACTCCTCCCGCCACACGTCGAGCCCGGCGCCGGGTAGCTCGAGCACGGTGGGGGACACGTAGAACCCGGCCGCGAGATCACCGTCCTCGTACGGTCGCCCGCCGCACAGCACTCGGGCACCCTGCCGGACCGCCTCGTCGATACCTGTCCGGATCGACATCCGTGCCGCACCGTCGACCACGGGGCCCATGTGCACGTGCTCGTCCAAGGGATTGCCGACGGTCCACTTCCCGATCCGCGCGACGAGTTCACCGACGAACTCGTCGGCGATGTCGTCGGTGACGATCAGCCGCGAGGTTGCCGTGCACTTCTGCCCCGACGACCGGAACGCACCGAGCAGAACCTGCTCGGCGGCGAGAGCGAGGTCCGCGTCGCCGAGCACGACGGCCGCGTTCTTCCCTCCCATCTCGGCCTGTACCGGCACGCCCCGCGCGGCTCCTGCCGCCGCGAGGCTCCGGCCGACGGCAGTCGAACCGGTAAAGGTCAGCGCGTCGATACCCGGATGATCGGCGATCCCGGCGCCGACCGTGCGGCCGCCGATGACGAGGTTGAGCACCCCAGGCGGCAGGCCCGCATCGGCGAGGGCCTGCATGAGCCGCATCGCCAGCAGCGGCACGGTGCCCGCCGGCTTCCACACCACGGTGTTGCCGTAGGTCAGGGCCGGGGCGATCTTCCAGGCGGGGATGGCGATGGGGAAGTTGAAGGGCGTGATGACCCCGACTACACCGACGGGCTTGCGCGTGACCAGGATCTGCTCCCCACGCCGCGGGGAGGCGAATACCTGACCGGCTTCCCGATCGCCCTCCCCGCCGTAGAAGCGCAGGATCTGGGCGGCGCGGAGCACCTCGGCGACACCCTCGCCGCGCGTCTTGCCTTCCTCGCGGGCGAGTTCCACACCCCACTGTTCGGCGGACGATTCGACGACGGAGGCTGCCCGGGTGAGGACGGCACCGCGTTCGTGCGCGGGGGTCTTCGCCCAGTGCCCCGCCGCGGCGCGCGCGGCGGCGACGGCCGCGTCGACGTCGTCGTCGGCGGCCGCCCGGCCGTGGGCGACGGTGACGTCCGGCTCGGCGGGGCTGATGCTGGTCACGGTCTCGCCCTCGCCGTCGAACCATTTGCCGTCGATATAGTGTTGCAGCAGAACAGGTGTCGTCATGATGTGTCCTTCGACGTGTCGATGGTGCGGGTCAGAAAAATGCGGCCTGACCGGTCGACGCGCGACCGATCGAGCGTTGGTGCATCTCACTGATGTCTTGTAGGCCAGCACCGACTCGAGGTTGTTGTCGTGCCGTGGTGGCGAGTACTTCGGTGTGAGGTCGCCGGCGCCGAGTGCGGTGGTGGTCATGGCCCGCCACCCGGAAATGGAGGTGATCAGAGGGCCGCGAATGCGTCGCGCAGTACCGAGAAAGCCTCGGTGAGCAGTGCATCGGAGATCGACAGCGGCGGCAGGAACCGGAGCACGTTCCCGAAGGTTCCGGCCGTCAGGGTGAGGACTCCGTGGGTCTGACAGTACCGGGTGATCTCCGCGACGGCCTCGCGGTTGGGGTTGGTCGTACCGGGCTCGACGAGTTCGACAGCGATCATGGCGCCGCGGCCACGGACCTCGCCGACGACGGGGTGACGCGTGCCGATGTCGCGCAGTTCCCTCAGCATCAGTGCGCCGATCTCCTGGGCACGATCGAGCAGATGCTGGGCTTCGATCGTCTCGAAGACGCCGAGCGCCGCAGCACACGCCGCGGGGTTACCGCTGTAGGTGCCGCCGATGCCGCCGGGGTGAGCGCGGTCCATGATCTCGGCCCGGCCGGTGACGGCGGCGAGCGGGAGCCCGCCGGCGAGTCCCTTGGCCGTGACGATCAGATCCGGCACGAGTCCCTCGTGCTCGCACGCGAACCACGCTCCGGTGCGGGCGATTCCGGTCTGCACCTCGTCGGCGACGACGAGGATGCCGCGGTCCCGGCAGAAGTCGGCGATGCGCCGAAGGAAACCGTCGGCGGGAACGATGAAGCCCCCTTCACCCTGAATGGGTTCGACGACGACGCAAGCCACCTGGTCCGCACCGATCTGGGCGTCGACGAGCAGACGGAACTGCTCGAACGCCTCCTCCGCGGCACGGTCGGGCCCGCTGGGCCACCGGTAGGGGTAGGCCATCGGCGCGCGATAGACCTCCGGGGCGAACGGACCGAAGGAGTGCTTGTAGGGCTGGTTCTTCGCCGTCATGGTCATCGTCATCAGTGTCCGGCCGTGGAAGGCATGGTCGAACGTGACCACGGCAGACCGACCGGTCGCCGCGCGGGCGTACTTCACTGCGTTCTCGACTGCCTCGCTGCCTGTGTTGAACAGTGCCGTGCGCTTGGCGTGGCTTCCCGGGGTCAGCCGGTTGAGGATCTCGGCGACCTCGATGTACGGCTCGTACGGCGTGGCGAGGAAGCACGTGTGGGTGAACTGCCGCAGCTGCGCGGTGGCGCGCTCGACGACCCGCGGCGCGGAGTTGCCGACGGTGGTGACGGCGATGCCGGAACCGAGGTCGATGAAGGAGTTCCCGTCCACGTCGACGAGCACACCCCCGCCGCCCGCCGCCGCGTAGATCTCGGCGCCACTGGCCAGACCCGCCGGCAACGCGGCGGCGCGGCGTTGCGCCAGTTCGCGGGACCGGGGTCCCGGGATTTCCGTCACGATGCGGCGGGCCTGCTCGAGTCCGGGCCCACCCTGAACGAGTTCCACTGCGGTCATGTCCTTCTCCCTCGGTCGGTTTCCTCGAACTGTAGGAGGGGAGACTCGGGTCGCTGATGTACTACAAGTACAATTCTGCCGTCAATGTGGACAACAAGTACATGTCTGTCTCGGGCGGTTCGCCGCAGACTGACGGCACACCACGGCCGACGCCGGGTGACCGAAAGGACATGCAGATGACCACCGACACCGCCCCCACGCACCCGTACGAACCGGCGCCCACCGACGTCGCCGGGGCCGCGCGACGTCTCGTGTGCTCGCAGGATGCCGGACCGGCCTTGCTGTTCGTGGAGGACTCCGCCTCCGACGGCACCGCCTGTGCAGTCATGAAATGGCCGGGCCGAGACCCGCTGCTGACCGACTCCGTCCACACATTCGAGCACTTCGGACTGCGGATAGACGATCACGAACTGCTGACGACCGACGATGCGGACTGCCGGGTCCATCGGTTCGCGTTCGTCACGCCCCCGGAGTGGCGATCCGGTTCGCCGCACCGGGTGGCGGCGGTCTTCGACGCCCACGCACAGGGCCGCACCGTCGTCGACGGATACTCCCGCCTCGCCGTCGTCGCCGACGTGGGTGTGCGGGATATCGCCCTGGTCCGGGCCGCAGCCCGCTTCGCCCGCCAGGCGGGTCTGATCATGTCGGAACGGTACGTTGTCGACACACTCTGCCGGCACTCCGGATTTGTCGAAGCCCTGGTCGCCTGCTTCGCCGCGCGCCTCGACCCCGACCGGCCCAATCGGGACGACGCCGCCGAACGGACGCTCGCCGAGCGGCGCGGCGCGGCGGAAAGCCTCGACGAGGACCGCATCCTGCGCAGCCTGGAATCGTTCGTCACCGCCACTGTGCGCACCAATTGGTACCAGCACGACGAATACGGCGCGCCGAAACCGTACGGGGCCTTCATGCTCGATTCCGTTCATCTGGCCGATCCCGGGCCTGTCGTGCCCCACCGCGAGATCTTCGTTCACTCGGACCACGTGGAGGGCATTCACGTGCGGAGCGGCACTGTCGCCCGCGGTGGACTGCGGTTCTCGGACCGTCCTGAGGACTACCGCACCGAGGTCCTCGGTCTGATGAAGACCCAGATCGTGAAGAACGCGCCCATCGTCCCCGTCGGCGCCAAAGGCGCGTTCATCCGGACGAACTCGGATGTAACTCCCGCCCAAGCATATTCGACCTTCATCCGAGGAATGCTCGATCTCGTCGACAACATCGTCGACGGGCAGATCGTCCACCCGGACCGCACCATCGTCCATGGCGGGGACGATGCCTATCTGGTAGTAGCCGCCGACAAGGGCACTGCCCGGTTCTCGGACCTGGCCAACTCCATCGCCGCGGAGTACGACTACTGGCTCGGTGACGCCTTCGCCTCGGGCGGATCGAGCGGATACGACCACAAGGTGATGGGCATCACCGCGCGCGGCGCGTGGGTCGCGGTCCGCGAGCACTTCGCCGACCTCGACATCGACGCCGACACCACCGAGTTGACGGCGGTAGGGATCGGGGACATGTCCGGCGACGTCTTCGGCAACGGAATGCTGCTCTCCCCGCATCTGCGCCTCGTCGGCGCCTTCGATCACCGGCACATCTTCCTCGACCCGGATCCCCACCCGGCTCGCGCCTACGCGGAGCGACGTCGACTGTTCGAGCTTCCCGGATCGAGCTGGGACGACTTCGATCGTGACGTCCTATCCGCCGGAGGAGGTGTATGGCCACGCTCCGCGAAGTCCATCACCGTCCCGGAACCGGCACGCCGCCTGCTCGGACTATCCCATCCGACCACCACCCCGGACGGGTTGATCAAGGCGCTGCTGACAGCACCGGTGGACCTGCTCTGGAACGGTGGTGTCGGCACCTACGTCAAGGCCTCTTCCGAGAACCACACTGATGCAGCCGATCCGGCGAACGACACCGTCCGTGTCGACGCGTCGCAGCTGCGGTGTCGCGTCGTGGGAGAGGGCGGCAACCTCGGTTTCACGCAGCGGGCCCGTATCGAGTTCGCGGCCGTCGGCGGGCGTATCAATGCGGACTTCATCGACAACGCGGCCGGGGTGGCCACTTCCGACGCCGAGGTGAATCTGAAGATCGCCCTGGAATCCGCTCGGCGCAAGGGATCTCTGACTCTCGAGAAACGCGACCGGCTGCTCGACGACGCCCGGGACGAGGTGGCCCGGACGGTGCTCCTCATGAACCGGGACCAATCAGTGGCGCTCGGACTTGCCGTCTCACGTGCGGCCCGGCTACTCGGCAGGCACGAGCGGCTCATCATCCACCTCGAGACCAGCGGTATGCGGCGCAGCACCGAGGTACTGCCCACCGTGCAGGAGTTGGCCGCCCGAGCCGGCGCCGGCCGTGGGTTGACCAGACCGGAGATCGCGGTGCTGCTCGCCCGGTCGAAGAACGTTGTGTGCCGGGACCTGCTCGACTCCGACGTGCCCGACGACCCCGTCTTCGCCGCAGTCGCCCTCGAGTACTTCCCCACCCGCATGCGTGACCTGGTGCGGGACGAGATCCGAGACCACCCTCTACGTCGCGAGATCATCGCGACCCGTATGGCCTCCGATCTCGTCGATCATGTCGGTCCGGGAATGATCTACCAGCTCGAGGAACGGTTAGGGGTGCGCACGCCGGCGGTTGCCCGAGCGTACGCAGTGGTCCGGGCGGTGTTCGACACCGACCGGTTGTGGGCCGAAGCGCGGGACCGTTCCGTTTCCGGTGCACACCGCTGGGAGCGGCTCGCCGCGGTCCAGGAGTTCATCGAGCATGCGGTCTTGTGGATTCTGCGGCTGCGGCCGTCGCCCCTCGACGTGACCGCCGAAATCGAGCGACTGAGTGCCGGGGTCGCAGATCTGGTCGGGGTCGGCGTGGCCGGTGACGGACCGGACTTCCGACTTCTCGCCCAGTGCCCGGCGTTGGTGGACACCGCGTACACGCTGGACTGTCCGGCACACCTCGTTGCCCGGATGCACGCGGCGACGGGACCGTTGCTCGGAATCGAGAGGATGTCACTGGATCCGGCCACCGGGTCCCACACTTGGTGGGACAGCATGGCGCGCGCCACCGTGTGGGACGAACTCACCGAAGACCACCACCGCCTCGTCGCCGCAATCCTGCGCCGGGACTGCGATCCACACACCCTGACGGACGTCGACGCGATACTGGCGCGATGGAAGCAGCGGGTTCCGGATGCGATCGCTCGGGTGACACGCCTGACCGACGACCTGTGCCGGGACGGGCGGATCGATCTGGCGCAGGCATGCACGCTCGGTGCGGAACTGCACCTGCTCGTGCGCGCAACGGAGCGGTGACGGGACGGCGCCCTTTTCGGATCCGGGAAATCCGAAAAGGGCGCCACGCCTCGCCGAGGAGGGTGTGCCGTCACGACACCGTGCGGACCTGCCATCACCTCCGCGAAGAACGGTGGAGGTGCGGAAGATCTTGTGGGTCACTGCGCGGTCGGTTCCGTTACCGAGCGTGCACGATCACTCCGCGAATATTCTTGCCGTTGCGCAGATCCTCGTACCCCTGGTTGACTTCCTCGAGCGAATAACGCGTCGTGACGAGTTCGTCGAGTTTCAGTTCGCCCTGGTCGTACATACGCAGCAATCGAACGATGTCGTACTGCGGGTTGGCCGAGCCGAACAAAGTCCCCTTGATCGTCTTCTCGTTGAGCGTCAGATCGGCTCCCGACACATGCACGGTCAGTTTGCTCGGATCGGCCAAACCCGTGATGACGACGGTGCCACCCTTACCGATCACGGCAGTCGCCGCTGCGATCACCTCCTCGTCGACCGTGCCGACCAGGACAAGTGCCTGATCCGCGCCCTGACCCCAGCTCAACTTATTGACCTTCACCGCCGCTTCTTCCGCAGTCGCGAAGGCGTGTGTGGCTCCGAACTTCAATGCTGTCTCCCGCTTGAAGGCAAGCGGATCGACCACGACGACGTACCGTGCCCCGGCCTGCACCGCACCCTTCACGGCGTTGATGCCGAGGCCACCGATGCCGTAGACGACGACGATGTCCCCGGCCCGGACGCCGCCGGCGTACACCGCGGTTCCCCATCCCGAAGGAACACCGCAGCCGACGAGCACCGCGGTCTCGAGGGGCAGCCAGTCGTCCACCTTGACAACCGAGTGCTGCGAGATCGTCGCCCGTTCGGAGAACGTACCCAGCATGCACATGGCTCCGAATTCTGTTCCGCCGGAACGGAACCGGAAACTGCCATCAGGCATCGATCCTTCGAGGATCGTCGCGCCCATGTCGCACAGGTTCTGTCGGCCGGTGGCACAGTAGCGACAGGTTCCGCAGTTGGGGATGAAGCTGCACACGACGTGATCGCCGGGTTCGACCTTGGTGACCCCGGGCCCGACCTCCTCGATGATGCCCGAGCCTTCGTGTCCGCCGACGATGGGATAGCGAGGCGGGAGGTCACCGTCGGTCAGGTGCAGGTCGGAGTGGCACAGTCCCGCCGCGGTGTACTTGATGAGTACCTCGCCGGGGCCGGGACCGTCCAGATCGAGTTCCATGATCTCGAACGGCTTTCCGGCTTCGAGTAGAACAGCAGCCTTGGTCTTCATGTGTTCTCCTGATGAGTTCGGGGTGAGGCCGGAGACGTCAGAGTGCGACGTTGACGGCCTTGGTCTGGGTGTAGAGGTCGATGGCGGCGGCGCCGAGTTCGCGGCCCCACCCGGACTGCTTGTAGCCACCGAACGGCATGGCCGTATCGAAGCCGTTGTACTGGTTGATCCAGACCGATCCGGCCTTCAGTAGGCGTGCGGTGCGGTGCGCCTTCGAGATGTCACGAGTCCAGATGCCGGCAGCCAGTCCGTAGATCGAGTCGTTGGCGGCGGTGACGATGCCGTCGTCGGCATCGAACGGCATCGCGGCAACGACCGGACCGAAGATCTCCTCCCGCACGACGCTGAACTCCGGCTCCACGTCGACCAACACGGTCGGCTCGACGAAGTATCCGGTCTCACCCCAACGCTTACCACCTGTCAGAGCGCGCGCGCCGTCCGCGAGTCCGTCGCGGAGATAGCCGGTGACCCGGTCGAGCTGCTCCTGCGAGACGAGCGGACCCAGCTCGGTCGTGGGGTCGAGCCCGGGACCGATCTTGACCCTGCTCGCGGCCTCTGCGACCGCCTCGGTGAAGCGCTCGAAGATGCTGTTCTCGACGTACAGGCGCGTGCCGGCGACACAGCACTGGCCGTGGTTGAAGAGCCACGCATTGAGCGAACCTTGAACGGCCACATCGAAATCGGCATCGGCGAACACGATGTTGGGACTCTTGCCGCCGAGCTCGAGAGTGACCTTCTTGAGGTTGCCCTTGGCTGCGTCGACGATCTTCTTTCCGACCTCGGTGGAACCGGTGAAGGCGATCTTGTCGACGTCGTCGTGTGCTGACAGCGCGGCACCCGCGTCACCGAAACCGGGTACGACATTGACCACGCCGGGCGGGAAGCCGGCCTCCTCGAAGATCTCGGCGAGCAGCAATGCGGTGAGCGGCGTCTGCTCGGCCGGCTTGAGAATCACCGTGTTGCCGGCTGCGAGAGCGGGTGCGAGCTTCCACGATGCCATGAGCAGTGGGAAGTTCCACGGCACGATCAGCCCGCAGACTCCGATCGGCTCCCTCAGCGTGTACGCGTGGAACTGACCGCCCGGTGCGAACGGCATCGAGACGTTGACCGTGCTGCCCTCGATCTTGGTGGCCCAGCCTGCGTAGTACCGGAAGACGTCGGCCGCCCAGGCCGTGTCGACGGCCGATGCGATCGCGGCGGACTTGCCGTTGTCGAGAGCTTCGAGTTGGCCGAACTCGGCGGCCCGCTCGGTGAGCAGGTCGCCGACCCGCCAGATGAGACGCTCACGCTCGTTCGGCTTCATCGAGGCCCACGGCCCCTCGTCGAACGCACGACGCGCGGCCCGGACGGCCCGGTCGATGTCGGCGGCCTCACCGTGCGCCACGTCGGTGAGGCGCTCGCCGGTGGCGGGGTCGTACGTGACGAACGTGCGGCCGGATGATGCATCGACGAACTCACCGTCGATGTACAGCAGCTTGGTGCCGGCGAGGAACTCGCGCACTCGCGCTGAAACCGACTGCTCGGCAACGACAGTCATGCCAAAACCTCCTGGATGCGATGCATATGATGCGGAACACGATCATCGTGCTGCGTGGGAGAGCGGCGGAACTGTTCAAGCTTTGGACAGCGATCGGTCACACGGTGATGTCGAGCGCCCGGATCCGGCTATACAACGTCGTGCGGCTGATACCGAGCCGGGCAGCTGCGTGCACCTTGTTACCGCAACTTTCCTGCAACGCATCTATGATCGCTTCCCGCTCGGCGCGTTCGCGGCCGCCGAGGCGGGCCACCCGAGCGGGTGCACGGTAGGCCTCGGGCAGGTCCTCGATCCGGATCGGGATGCCGCCCTTGTCGGGAAGTCCCGCAAGGACCGCACGCAGTTCGACGAGATTGCCAGGCCATGTGTGTTCCGACAGCGCAGCCAAGGCGCTGGGGCCCAAACGGATATCAGAACGGCCGAGCTCGGTGGCAAGCGCGGTGACGAGCGCCGGCAGTTCACGGGTTCGCTGCCGTAGGGCGGGCACTGCCACCTGTGCGCCGCAGCGGGCAAGCAGGTCTCGCACCGCAGGTCGGATAGTGTCGACGGGATCGGCGGTGAACACGAGTCTCGGTCCGTCGGCGCGCGTGGCGAGCGATCCCAGCAGCGCGAGGACCGAGTTCGGGCCGAGGTGGACGTGTTCGATCAGGACGTGCGCGGGTCCGGTCGCGATGTGCCTGAGTAGTCCGGCGGACCAGTTGCGTTCGCCCTCGGCTATCACGTGTGCGGCATCCACGGCCACGATCGGTCCCGCTGCATACTCTCGCGCGGCCCAGCTCCGACCGCTGCCGACCTCGCCGATGATGGCGATTGCACCAGTGCTGGAACGTAATTCGGCCATGCGGGCGCGTATCCGGGAGGTCGCATCCTGAGGCGTGGCCCGCCGGCGCACGGGCGGGCGGCTCTCATCGACACCGAGCAGGAACAGCGCACCGCTCTCAGTGCCGGACACGCGGTTGATGTGAAGCTCGGTGTGCCCGCCCCCGGAGAGAGCGAAGTCGAGCGTCCGTGTCTCGCCGGGCGGCACGTCGTCCACGAGCGCGCGCAACGCCACGTGATCACTTGGTTCAAGCAGTTCGACGGCGGCCTTGTTGGTGAGCATGACGTCCTGCCCCATTGCAGCCACGGCCACGCCACGTTGGCGGGCCGCGATCCGGAACGCGTCCATGACGCGGCGATCCGATTCACGTGCCCCCTCGAGCAGTCGCGCCTCGATATCGCGGACTGCCCGTGCGAGGAATGGCACGAATAGGGGGTTGGCCGTCTTCTCGGTCGCGGTGATGTCGAGGATGCCTTCGATTCTGCGCGTGACCGGATGCACTATCGGGTGACCGTAACAACTGAACTGCCGGAACGACTCGAGGAAATGCTCGTCGCCGTGAACGACGAGACCCTGACGCACCTCGAGGGGGGTCCCGAGCGCGTTCGTCCCGTACGTCTCCTCGGACAGCGCGACGCCGGGCAGCACCCCGACATCTTCCATAGCGGACCTCATCGCGTCCGAGTCGAACACCCTCGAGACGACGCAGCAGTTGCGATCGACGAGCAGGATCCCACATTCCGTGCCTGCCAGCTGTACCCGTAATTCATCGAGCACAGGTCGGGCGGCCTGCAGCAACCGTTCTGCCGAGTCCGCCGGGGCGAGCAGGGTCGGTTCCGGAACCTGTGCCGGATCGATGCCACTGAGCTGCGAGCGCTTCCAGGACAGTTCGATCTCCGGCCGTAAGGCGTGCATCACCGTTCCCCTTCCAATCGTGCCCGGCGATCAGCGGGGAACGACATCGCCCACGTCACGATCCTGCTGGTTGCCGTCACCGGGAACTCATCGACCGGGCCCACGGACCGGGAGATCTTGTGGTCGGCGGAACGCTCGGTGCGGCACCCGGGTTGCGACGCAGCCGATTCGTCATCGCGTCTCCTTTCCGGGCACAGGTCACGGTGCCTACGGCAGGTCCCTGTCGGCGCCGATCTGCAAACGTACTCACCCGAGTGTGGTCCAGGTAATATTCGCCCATCCCACATTCGGTAACTGTTCAGATTCTGAACACCGAGAACCGCCGATGTGGGGAAAGAGGCAACGGTGGCAGTGGCACGGCTCGAGTTCGGCGGCCCCGCGACCGTGATCGGACTGGAGGGCACCAGTGCTTCGCATTCTTCGGGGTCGTCTCGAGCGTCCGGATCCTGCGTACCCACTCCTCCAGGGCGGCACGTTCATCGTCGGACACGATCGGTTCGGCCTCGGACCGCCCAGTACGTGCCATCCACCTGTTCATACGCTTGTGAACAGAATGCCCGACTCAGGACACTAGGCCTCGGTGGCCTCGACCGCGGCCTTGGTGAGGGCGAAGGCCCGGTTGCTGTTGGGCACCCCCGCGTAGACAGCAGTGTGCAGGAACACCTCGACGAGTTCGTCCGGATCCACACCGGCGCGCAACGCCGCCCGGATGTGCATGTCGAGTTCGTGCTCGTTGCCGACCGCGGTGAGGATGGCGAGGGTCAGCAGCCGGCGGGTGTGGTGGTCCAGACCGGGCCGCGCCCAGATGTCGCCCCACGCGGTGCGGGTGATGAAATCCTGGAACGGCGCAGTGATCTCGGTGGCCGCCGCCATCGCGCGGTCGACGTGGGCGTCGCCGAGCACCGAGCGCCGCACCCGCATGCCTAGGTCGAACGCGGCGGTGCGCTGGGCACCGGCGGGAGTCGCGCGGGTGAGGTGTTCGCGGACGAGGGCGGTGACCCGGCCGGCCTGCTCGACGCTCGCCAGGTGCGCTGCGGGGTCGACGACGTGGAAGCCGGCGCCGGCGATGCCGTCGGCGAGCCGGCGCATCACGTCCGGCGGGGTCGCCGGGTCCTGGGCACCCGCGATCACGAGGGTGGGCGCGACGATCCGGGCCAGGTCGGCGCGGCCGTCCCACGTCGCGAGCGCCTCGCAGCACCCGGCGTACCCCTCGTCGCTCGTCGCGGACACCATCGCGACGTGGCGGTCGATCAGGTCGCGGTCGCGCGCGGCGAGCTCGGGGGTGAACCAGCGACCGACGATCGACTCGGCGATCGAGGCCACGCCCTCGGCGCGGACGGTCACGGCCCGTTCCCGCCACGGTTCGGCCGGGAGGAAGGCTGTCGAGGTGCAGAGCAGCGTGAGCGTGCGGACACGTGCCGGATGATGCGCGGCGAGCCACTGTCCGACGGCCCCGCCGAGGGACAACCCCACGACGTGGACGGTGTCGAGAGCGAGTGCGTCGAGCAGCGCGACGACGTCGCCGCCGAGGTCGTCCATCGTGTACGGGCCGTCGACGACCGGTGACTTGCCGTGCCCGCGGTGGTCCACGGCGACGACGTGCGCGAGCGGTGACAGCGCGGCGATCTGCGGCTCCCACATCGACAGGTCGGAGCCGAGCGACCCGAGCAGCAGCACCGCGGGCGCGGAGGGGTCGCCGTGCTGTTCGTAGTGGAGAGCGACGGTCATGCCGGTCCTTCCGTTGTGTGGTGGCGGGCGACCGCGCGGTCGACGAGATCGCCCGCGTGACCGAGATAGTGTGTGGGGTCGAGCAACTCGCGCACCCGGTCGGCACCGAGAGGTCCGGTGATCGCCGGGTCGCGGTCGAGTGGGGTCCCGGCCAGGGCCGCGGCGGTGACGATGTCGCGGGCGTTGTCGGTGTGCTCGGCCAGCGCCGCGGTGACCTTCTCCGCGAGGATCGCGCCTCCGGTGAGCCCGAGGTTGCGGGCCAGCGCGTCCGGGTGCACGTGCAACCCGCCGAGGCTCACCGAAAGCTGGTGTGCCGCACCACCGGACAGCCGGATCAGGTCGGTGAGTGTCTCCCACTCGGCATGCCAGGCACCGGCTGCGCGGGCGAACTCGTGGTCCGCCGCGGCGAGCACCGTGGCGACCAGACCCGGCACCCGTCGCGCGGCGGCCCGCGCGGTGATCGCCGCGACCGGATTGCGTTTGTGCGGCATGGCGGAAGATCCGCCGGGTGCGTCCTCGCCGACCTCGCCGAATTCGGTTGCGGCCATGAGCACGATGTCGGTGGCGGCCTTCGACACCGATCCGGTGGCGACACCGAGCGCGGAGGCGAGAGTCGTGACCGGGGTGCGCACGGTATGCCACGGCACGATCGGCCGGGCGAGGCCGAGCAGGTCCGCGAGCGTGTCGGCGAACGCGAGACCCTCGGGATACACCGCGGCGAGAGTTCCTGCCGCACCGCCGTACTGGACCGGAAGCATGTCCAGCGCCCGCTCGATCGCGGCGACGCCGTCGTCGAGCGCGACGAGCCAGGTCGCCGCGAGCGCCCCGAAGGTCGTGGGCAACGCCTGCTGGCCGAGCGTGCGGGCAACCATCGGGGTGTCGCGATACGTGGACGCGAGCCGTGCCGCGGCATCGGCTGCGGCCCGCAGGTCGGCGACGACGCGTCGACCTGCCTTGCGGGCCAGCAACATCAGCGCGGTGTCGAGCACGTCCTGGCTGGTGGCGCCGACGTGCACGGCGGCGGCCGGCGCATCGGCGCGTTCCCGCAGGATCTTCACCAGCGGGATCACCGGATTGCCGCCGGCCGCGGAGAGCGTGCCGAGTTCGGCCAGGTCCAGGTCGCGGGCGATCGACGCGGCCGCCGCGGCAACCGCTGCGACGTCGGCGGCGGTGGCCCGGCCGTGACGTTCCGCGGCACGGGTGATCGCCACCTCGACGTCGAGCAGGGCCGTCAGCCATGCGTGATCGGACAGCATCGGCGCGAGATCCCCGGCCCCGAAGACCGGGTCGAACAGGCTCCCGCGGGTGTGGTCGGACCGTGCCGGCTCGGACAACGCAGGCTCCCGTCTAGATCGAGAAGAACGGTGTCTCGACACCGTTCGGATCGAGGTCCTGAACGTACACCGTCCACTCGTAGCCGTCGCCGGTCTTGTCGGCGACGAGCTTGGCGCGCTGCGACTCGGGTAGGGCCGTCAGTACCGGATCGGTCGCGTGCTCCGCGAGGTCCTCGGGGAAATACATGCGCGTGTACAGGCGATCCAGCGTGCCGCGGGCGAAGATCCCGACCAGCAGGTGCGGCGCCTGGCCGTCGCCGGAACCCGGCTTGACGGTGTGCACGACGGCCGTTCCCGTCTCGTCGGCGGCGCTGCGGGCGAAGCCCCGGAATCCCGGTGCGCCGTAACGGCCGTCGGTGTCGGCCTGCCACGTCTCGAGCATCGCGTCGGCCATGGGTTCGCGGTGGCCGTCGAGGACCGTGATGCGGACCGTGATGCGGCCGGGAGTGTCTGCGGGGACGACGTTCTCGCCGTCGGTGCCCCAGTCGAGACCGATCTTCCAGTAGGGTCCGACGGTCTGCGACGGTGTCGGGCCGAAGGTGGCGGTGCTCTGGTCGCCGGGGGTGACGGGGTAACGGGGAGCGAAGTCACTCATCGTCGTCCTCCTCGTTCTCGAAGGGGGTGGCCTCGCGGCCGCGCAGCACGATGTCGAAGCGGAACCCGAGGGCCCAGTTGTCGACGGTGGCGTCGTAGTCGAACACGCTGACCATGCGGTGCCGCGCCTCGGCGGGCACCGAGTTGTAGATCGGGTCCTGGAAGAACAGCGGGTCGTCCGGGAAGTACATCTGGGTGACGAGCCGCTGCGTGAACGCCGTGCCGAACAGGGAGAAGTGGATGTGCGCGGGCCGCCACGCGTTGTGGTGGTTGCGCCACGGGTAGGCACCGGGTTTGACGGTGGTGAAGCGGTATTCGCCCTGCGCGTCGGTGACGCAGCGGCCGACTCCGTTGAAGTACGGGTCGAGGGGAGCGGGCCAGCTGTCGTTCACGTGGCGATACCGGCCGGCGGCGTTGGCCTGCCACACCTCGACGAGGGTGTGCGGGACGGGCTTGCCGTCGCTGTCTAGGACGCGGCCGTGGACGATGATGCGCTGGCCGGCTGCTTCGCCGCCGTTGGCGAGGGTCAGGTCGGCGTCGCCGTCCTGCACCCGGTCCTCACCGAAGACGGGGCCGGACAGCTCGCCGAGGCGCTGCGGGATCAGCGTGAGGGGCTGGGCGGGGCGGCGCAGAGCGGTGGTCCGGTAGTCCGGGAAGTCCAGTGGTGGGTGCACGCCCTCGGGGCGGACGAATCGTGGTGGCAGATGAAGCACGGGAACCTCGCGTGTCGAATCGGGAAGGGACGGGGGCGACGTGGTGTCAGTTGTCGGGGCCGCCGGTGTACGCCTCGGCGAGGTACTGCCGGCCGTACCGGGAACCGGTGACGGCGGCGAGCTCGCCGAGGGCGCGACGGCGTTCGAACGATGTTGCATCGGAACGGGTATGGAGCATGGAGGTCATCCAATAGGAGAAGTTCTGCGCCTTCCACACCCGCTGCAGCGCGGTGTCGCTGTAGGCGTCGAGCAGCGCACCCGAACCGGTCGAGAAGAAGGAGTCGAGGGCACGGAACAGCACGCGTACGTCCGCCAGCGCGAGGTTCAGGCCCTTCGCACCGGTGGGCGGGACGGTGTGCCCGGCGTCGCCGGCCAGGAAGAGGTTGCCGTGGCGCATCGGTTCACACACGTAGGACCGGAACGGCAGCACCATCTGCTCGAAGATGCGGCCGCGCTTCAACTCGAGACCGTCGAGGCCGTCGACGCGCCGCTGCAGTTCGTCCCAGATGCGTTCCTCGCTCCAGCTCGAGGCGTCCTCGGCCGGGTCGCACTGGAAGTACATGCGCTGCACCGTCTCGCTGCGCTGACTGATCAGCGCGAAGCCGTATTCCGAACGGGCATAGATTAATTCGGGTGCGCTCGGCGGCGCTTCGGTGAGGATGCCGAACCAGGCGAACGGATACTCGATGAAGTGGTCGGTGCGCACGTCAGCCGGAATCGCCTTGCGGCAGATGCTCTGTGATCCGTCCGCGCCCACGAGGATGCGGCAGTGGATCTCGATCTCGGTGCCGTCGGCCTCGGTGACGCGGATCTTGGACGTGTCGGTGGTGACGTCGAGAACCTCGGTGTCGCGGACGCCGTAGCGGACATCGCCGCCGTCACGCTCGCGCGCCGCGGCGAGGTCCACGAAGACCTCGTTCTGCGGGTACAGCCACACCGACTCGCCGACGAGGTCCTGGAAGTCGATGCGGTGGCTGCGTCCGTCGAACCGCAGGTCGATGCCGTCGTGCCGGTGGCCTTCGGACAGGACGCGACCGTTGACGCCGCTGTCGGTCAGCAGCTTCACCGACCCGTGCTCGAGGATGCCCGCGCGGTGGGTGGTGCGGATGGTCTCGCGGTCGCGCTTCTCGACGACGATGTTGTCGATGCCGGCCTTCGCCAGCAGGTGCGAGAGCATCAGCCCGGCCGGACCGCCACCGACGATGCCGACCTGCGTGGTGACGGTCGTGCGGGATGCGGTCATCGGATTCCTCCAGGGGTGCTCGGATGAACGCAAGTGTGGTGCGCACCTCACCCGAAGCGAACAGCTCTTCTCATTGAACGAGAAAATCGGAGGTGGTCGGGGGCTGTTCCCCGGCGGCGCGGGCGATGCCCCGCGCCGCGGCCATGAGCACCGCGATGATCGCCTGCCGCTGCGCGATCCCGGTGGGCACCACCACGCCGAGCGCCGCGAGGGCGTGCCCGGACCGGCCGACGACCGGAACCGAGATGCCCGTGGTGCCCACGTCGAGGACCCCGTCGTAGCTCGCATACCCGCGACGCCGGATCTCCGCCAGATCGCGACGGAAATCCCTTGTGGTGATGGGAGATCGGAGATTCACCTCGGGGTGGAGTCGTTGATACTCCTCCTGCACGTCTGCGGGGGAGAACGCGAGCATGACCATGCCCATCGACGTGTCGTGCGCCGACATCCGGCCCGCCACCGAAGCCTGGTTGATCACCGACCCGGACGACGAAAGCCGATCGAGCACGAGAACCTCACCGTCGCGCAGCACCGACAGTTGCGTGTGCTGGTGCACGACCGACTGCACGTCCTGCAGGAACGGCAGCGCCGCCTCCCGCAGGTCCTTCGCCGGGGAACTGCGCGCGACGAGTTCCCACAGACGCATGCCCAGACGCACCGTGCCGTCCGGTTCCCGCGCGAGGATGCCGTGGTGCACCATCTCGCCGACGAGCCGGTACATCGTCGCCTGCGGGATACCGGACCGGCGTGCCAGGGCGCTGACGGTCAACGCCGGTTGCGCGTCGTCGAAGGATTCGAGGATGCGTACGACGCGGTCGAGAATCGAGTCACCGGACGGCGAATTGGCCATGCCCCGATTATCGGCGCCGCGGCACCTGCGCCCGCGTCAGCCGGGGATCCTGATCGTGATACCGGGGAACACCTCGATCTGCGGCGGCAGGTCGATCGGTACGTCCGGGATGTCCACCGGCGGCGCTTCCAGGGTGATCGGCGGCAGTTCCGGCAACGTCAGTTGCGGCACCGGGGGAGCGGTCGTCGTCGTCGTTTCGCTGATCCCCGCGTCGGCGGGCACGCCGGCCTGACCGTCGATCGGGTCCGGCCACGGGAAACTCTCGAAGTCGGTGCCCTCGAGCGCACCGTCCATCGTGCCCTTCCAGATGTCCGACGGCAGGCCCGAGCCGTAGATGGATCCGCCCCAGCTGTTGACGATCGCCTCGCCGTCCGGGGTACCGACCCACACCGCCGTCGACAGCGACGGCGTGTACCCGACCATCCAGGCGTCCTTGTTCAGGCCGGTGTCCCCGAGCTGGGTCGTGCCGGTCTTCGCCGCCGACGGACGACCCCCGGCCAGCGCGTGACCGCGCGAGTACGCAGCGATCGGCAGCATGGCCTGCGTGACGTTGTCGGCGACCGCCGGATCGAGCCTGAATTCGCCGGGGGAGGCGGGCCGGTCCAGCAGCACGTCGCCGTCGGCCGTCTCGACCCGCTGGACGAAGAACGGCTCGTGGAAGGTTCCGGACGCGGCGAGCGTCGCATAGGCCGAGGCCATGTCGATGACGCGGGACTGATACTGGCCCAGAACGATTCCGCCCTCCGGCGGACCGCCCTCGTGACTCAGCGTGGTCCCCTCCACGCCCGGAATGGTCATGGGGATGCCGGCGTCGTGCGCGGCGTCGGCGATCGCCTGCGGGCCGTCGTCCATCGACATCATCAACCGGTAGAAGCTCGTGTTCAGCGACCGCTTGAGGGCCTCGGCGATCGTGCACTTGCCGCACGAGGCGCCCTCGACGTTGCCGATCTCGATGTTGCCGACCTTCAGCGACGAGCTGTCGAAGCGGGCGTTCAGGCCGATGCCCTGCCGCAGAGCCGCGACCAGACCGAACACCTTGAACGACGAACCGGTCTGAAGCGGCGCCTGCGCGAAGTCGAAGCCTGCGCCCTCCTCGCCGCCGTAGTAGGCGCGCACGGCACCGGTGCGCGGGTCGATCGACACCACCGCGGTCCGCAGGCTCTCGTCCTCACCGTCGAGAGTGCTGCGAGCACTGTCGATCGCCGCCTGCTGCGCGACCGGATCGATGGTCGTCGTGATCCGCAGCCCCTCGGTGTTCAGCGTCTGCTCGCTGATGCCCGCGGCGGACAGTTCACGCAGCACCTGAGTCTTGACGTGACCTTCCGGACCGGTCGAATCATTCTGCTGCGCAAGCTGATTCGACGGCACCGTCGGCGGGAACTGCTGCCCGTCACGTTCGCCGGCGTCCAGCACGCCCATCTCGACCATGCCGTCGAGCACGTACGTCCAGCGCGCCTCGATCGCCGGCCGGTTGAACTCCGGGTCCAGCGACGACGGGCTCTGGATCACCCCGGCGAGCACCGCCCCCTCGGACACCGACAGCTCACCGACGGGCTTGCCGAAGTACGCCTCCGACGCCGCCGCGATGCCGTACGCACCGCGACCGAAATAGATGGTGTTCAGGTAGGCCTGCAGGATCTCGTCCTTCGACGACTGCCGGGCCATCTTGGTGGAGACGACCAGCTCCCGCATCTTGCGGGTGATCGTCCGGTCCGCGCCGACCAGCACGTTCTTCACGTACTGCTGGGTGATCGTCGAACCACCACCGGCGGTTTCCTTGCCCATCACGTTGTCGCGCGCCGCGCGCACGAACCCGGAGATCGAGAAGCCGGGATTGCTGTAGAAGTTGCGGTCCTCCGCGGACAGCACCGCGTTGCGGACGTGCTCGGGAACTTCCTCGATGTCCACCTCGGTGCGATTGCCCTCGGGCGGCACGACCGTGCTGAGCACCGTGGTGCCGTCGGCCGCGTAGATCGTGGCCACCTGATCGTTCTTCATGTCCGACGGACGCGGTACGTCGACCGACATGTACGCCACCGCGAAACCGATGCCGGGCACGATCACCAGGAGCGCCACGACGGCGAGCACCAGGTAACGGACAAGGCGCCACCCCCGTGACTTGGCGGGGGTGGCAGGTCTGGAAGGCGACGACGACGAAGAACTCACACGGGCTACTTTCTGGCGAAATCCGGGCTCGACAGATCATCGCACCCTGTCATCCGTATGGTACGTAGTCCGGGACAACTGTGATCGAAGGCGCACGGGCCGTGTCCCGTGTCTATATGTGGCGCCTCCCACCGCCACAAAGGCACACCGGCGCCTACGGCGCCCTCCGCCAGGCACGGAACGCGAAACCCCACGCGGTCGCGAATCCGAGCAGCACCAGTCCCGGGACGATGCCCGGCGCCGGGGACCACAACTCGGCGACCGCGGCGATCAGCGCCATGACCGTGAACACGGTCAGGAACCCCAGCAGCATCTCGAGCCGCTGCCGCCGGGGGACCCGTCTCACGACTTCACGCCGCCCGCGGTCAGACCCGAGATGATGCGGCGCTGGAAGATCAGCACCATGATCACCAGCGGCACCATCACCAGCGTGCCGCCGGCCATGATCGAGGCGTACGGCGTCACGTACGGGTCGGTGCCGGTGAACCGTGCCATCGCGACCGTCACCGGCGCGGTCTTCTCGCTCGACAGCTGCGACATCAGCAGGTACTCGTTCACGGTCGCGATGAACGCCAGGATCGCGGTGGTGAACATCGCCGGCGCGGCGAGCGGCAGCATCACCAACCGGAACGCCTGCCCGCGCGTCGCACCGTCCATCCGGGCCGCCTCCTCGAGTTCCCACGGCAGTTCCGAGAAGAACGAGGTCAACGTGTACACCGTCAGCGGCAGCACGAACGAGATGTTCGGGATGATCAGCGCCTGGTAGCTGCCGATCCAGCCGATGTCGGTGAACAACTGGAACAGCGGCGTCACCAGCGCCACCACCGGGAACATCGACGCGCCCAGGATGATGCCGGTGACGAAGTACTTGCCCCGGAAATCGAACCGGGCCAGCGCGTAGGCGGTGAACACACCGAGCAGCAGCGCGACCGCGGTGGTCGCACCGGCGATGATGACGCTGTTGACCAGCGCGCGGGAGAAGTTCACCTTCGCGTCGGGATCGAGGGCGTCGGCGAAGTTCTGCAGCGTCGGGTTCGCGGGCCACAGCGACGTGCTGAACGTCTCGGACGGCTCGCGCAGCGCCGTGACGATCATCCAGTAGCAGGGCGCCAGGCCCCACAGGACGATGAGGATCACCCCGGCATACGTGCCGGCCGAGCGCACCTTCGTGCCTCCGGTACCGGGACTGCTCATCCGACGTCTCCCTTCCGCTGCGCCTCCTGCGTCTGCACGGCGTTGGCACCGAGGAACCGCACCAGCACGAACGCGACCGCGAAGATGAGGAGGAACGTGATCGTCGACAGCGCGGACGCCGAGTTCGCGCCCTGACGCATCTGCTCGACCACCAGCACCGAGATCGTGGAGGTCGCGGGGTTCGAGCCCATCATGATGGCCGGCAGGTCGTACATGCGCAGCGCGTCCATCGTGCGGAACAGGATCGCGACCATCAGCGCCGGCTTGACCAGCGGCAAGGTGATCATCTTGAAACGCTGCCACGCGTTCGCGCCGTCGACCTTCGCGGCCTCGTACACCTCCGCCGGGATCATCTGCAGGCCGGCGAGGATCAGCAGCGCCATGAACGGCGCGGTCTTCCACACGTCCGCGACGATGATCGCGAACCGGGCCGGCCACGGATCCGCCGTCCACAGGATGTCCGTGCCGAGCATCTTGTTGGCGATGCCGTCGTTGGCGAAGATGAAGAACCACAACTTCGCGGTGACCGCGGTCGGGATCGCCCACGGCACCAGCACCGACGCGCGGAGCAACCCACGACCGCGGAACGATTTCGCCATCACGACCGCCATCGCGAAACCGATGACGGTCTCGAGTGAGACGGTGACGACGGTGAAGAAGAACGTGTTGAAGATAGAGCCCCAGAACTGGGAGCCCAGCGTGCCCGGCGGGCACGGAATGCTGCCGGTGGCGGTACCGCAGGACTGGGTGATCCACCGGACGTAGTTCTCGAAACCGACGAAACCGCCCTCGACGAACCGGCCGGTTTCGGGATCGAGTTTCTTCGCGTCGCCGTGCAGCGACATCCAGACCGCCCGCCCGAGCGGGTACAGGATGATGACGGCGAGCACGGCGAGGGACGGCGCCACGAACATCCACGGAGGGATCCGGCGGCCCTGCTTGATCGCGGGCGCGCTCGGCTCCGGAGGTTCGGTCACCCGGTGCCGTCCGTGCACACGGTCGCGGTCGGGACCGAGGTACTCGGTCCCGACCGCGGAATCGTGTGGCGGATCCGCGGGAACCGGTCGGCGGTCTTCGTGACCGGCTTGGACCTGCGGTTCTGCCATAGGTACTGCTCCTAGTGGATCAGTTGCCGGCGGTTTCGATGCCGGCCTTGATGTCGGCGAGCGCCTGCTCGACCGTCTTCTCGTTCCGGATCGCCGCGTACGAGTTGTCGGCGATCGCCTTGGACACGTTCGAGTAGTACGGCGAGGACGGACGCGGCTTCGCGCTCTCGAGCGCCTGCTTCAGCGTCGCGAAGTACGGGTACTGCTCGAGGATCGCCGGGTCGTCGTAGACCTCGGCGAGGACCGGCGCGCCGCCGACCTCGGCGTAGTAGGTCTGCGACTGGCGGGTCTGCATGAACTCGAGGAAGTCACGCGCGGTCGCCGGCGCATCCGAGAACGCGCTGATGCCGACGTTGTAGCCACCGAGGGTGGAGACGCCCGGTCCGTCGACGCCGGGGAGCACCGCGATGCCGTAGTTGCCGGCGATCGAGGAGGACTCGCCGTCGGTGAAGAAGCCCGGCCACGTGCGCAGGAACAGGGCCTTGCCGTCGCCGAACGCGGTCTGCGACTCACCTTCGGTGTAGGTCTGCGCGGCCGCCGGGATCGTGCCGTCCGCGAAGCGGTCGACGATGAACTGCAGACCCTCGCTCGTCTTGTCGTCGATCGACGGGGTGAGGCCGTCCTCCGAGACGAAGCTGCCGCCGAAGGCGTTGGCGATCTCGGTGACGTTGACCGTCAGGCCCTCGTAGTCCTTGAACTGGCCGAGGTAGCAGTCGATGCCCGCCTCGACGGCCTTCGGGCACTCCGCCTGCAGTTCCGCCCACGTGGCCGGGGCCTTGTCGACGAGGTCGGTGCGGTAGTACAGGAACGCGGCGTTGGTGTTCTTCGGGGCCGCGAACAGGGTGCCGTTGTAGGTGCCCGACTCGACGGTCGCGGGCAGCAGGCCGTCGGTCGAGATCGCGTAGTCGCCCTCGAGCGGCAGCAGCCAGCCGTTGGCGGCGAACTCGGCGGTGTTGGTGACGTCGACGGCCACGAGGTCGTACTCGTCGCTCTTCGCCTGCATGCGCTGGGCGATGTCGGCGTACTGGTCGTCGGCTTCCTTCGCCAGCGGCTTGAAGGTCACCTTCTCGTCCGGATGCTCGGCATTCCAGTCGGAGATGATGTTCTCGAGCGCCGCATTCAGGGGGTCCTGGCCCTCGACGATGGTGATCGGGCCGCGCCCTTCGCCTGCCGCGGACGCCGAGCCGCTGCTGTCGCTGCTCGAGCTGTCGTCGGACGAGCAGGCCGTCAGGACCAGCAGCGACGCCGCCGATGCAGCGATCGCTGCGCGGCGGACCGCCTTCGTGTTCAGAACCATGGATTACTCCCGTTCGGATTCGGAAAACTCCTCGTCGGCAGCCTATGGCCACCGACACCGGCACCTACTCTGGCATGCGAGACCGGGAAAAGGGGATATTGCTCCCAACCTGAATCGGTCATGTCCGTTCCCGCAGGCCTCGTCGTCGGCCGTGCTCAGCCGAGCCGGCGACCGTCCTTCGTCGAGAACACATGCACCTGCTCCGGATCGAAGTTCAGGTAGATGCGCTCGCCCTTCTGCGGCGGATTCCGCCAGTCGCCGCGCGCCACGATCTCCTGCGAGCGACCCGCGATGTACGCGCGGCCGTACACATAGGCGTCGGAGCCGAGCTCCTCGACGACGTCGACGTCCATCGCGAGACCGTACTCGGTGATCTGGATGTGCTCGGGACGGATACCGACGACGACCTCGGTCTCGTGGACCTCACCGACGACGTCACGCGGGATCGGCACGTACGTCTCGCCGAGGATCGCGCCGCGGTCGAACACCGGCAGCGTGAACAAGTTCATCGCAGGTGAGCCCATGAATCCGGCGACGAACACGTTCGCGGGCCTGTTGTAGAGGACCCGCGGCGACGCGCACTGCTGCAGGATGCCCTTCTCGAGAACCGCGACCCGGTCGCCCATGGTCATGGCCTCGACCTGGTCGTGGGTGACGTACACGGTGGTCGTGCCGAGGCGGCGCTGCAGCTGCGCGATCTGCGTGCGGGTCTGCACCCGCAGCTTCGCGTCGAGGTTCGACAGCGGCTCGTCCATGAGGAACACCTGCGGCTGCCGGACGATGGCGCGGCCCATGGCGACGCGCTGACGCTGTCCACCGGACAGTGCCTTGGGCTTGCGGTCGAGGTACTGCTCGAGGTCGAGCATCTTCGCGACCTCCTCGACCCGCGCGCGGATCTCTGCCTTCGGGGTCTTCGCGAGCTTGAGCGCGAAGCCCATGTTCTCGGCGACCGACATATGCGGGTACAGGGCGTAGTTCTGGAACACCATCGCGATGTCCCGCTGCTTCGGGTCCTGCCCTGTGACATCGGTGTCGCCGATGAGGATGCGGCCGCTGTGAACCTGCTCGAGACCTGCGAGCATGCGCAGCGACGTGGACTTGCCGCAACCCGACGGACCGACCAGCACGAGGAACTCCCCGTCCTCGATCTTCAGATCCAATGCGTCGACCGCCGGCGTGGTCGAGCCGGGGAAGAGGCAGGTCGCCTTGTCGAAGGTCACTGAGGCCATGGCACGAGAGAATAGGCGACAAAGCCGAACGCGCCTATTCTCTGTCGGTGAGTTCCGACCGGATGCTGACCCGTATCGGCGGCCTGCTCCGCCAGGCGGAATCGACCGACAACCAGCACGAAGCCGACGCGTTCCTGGCGGCTGCGCAACGTCTGGCGACCGCGTCGTCCGTGGATCTCGCGGTCGCGCGTGCCCACACCGCGTCCCGGGAACGCCGGGCCACGCCGGTGCAGCGGCTCATCACGATCGGGGAGAGCGGGAAGAAGGGGCTGCGCACGTACGCGCAGTTGTTCCTGGCGATCGCCGCCGCCAACGACGTGCAGTGCGACATCACCGCCACCTCCACCGTCATCTATGCGTATGGGTTCGCCGACGACATCGACGTGTGCGAGGCGTTGTACTCGTCGCTGCTGGTGCAGATGGTGCGGGCGTCGGACGCGTACCTGCGCGCGGGCAGCTATCGGGAGGAGACGACGGTGCGCACGGTCGTCGAGCAGCGCGGGGGACGGCGGGTCCGCACGCGGGTGCACAAGCCGGTCGCCGGGGTGACCGCGCGCCTGAACTTCCAGTCGGCGTTCGCGGCGCGGATCGGGGCACGGCTGGCCGAGGCGAAGCAGCAGACGGAGCAGGAAGCGGAGGTCGCGGTGCCGGGCACGGAATTGGTGTTGCGCGACAAGCAGCTCGAGTTGCGCGATTTCTACACCAGCACGTCGCAGGCGCGGGGCAGCTGGCGCGGCAACCGTCCGACGGCCGCGCACTCGTCGGACGCGCAGCGGGCCGGGGACCGGGCCGGGCGGCGGGCGCGGCTGGGGACGGCGCCGGAGCTGCCGCCCGGGGGCCGGAGGCTGACCCGATGACCCGCGTTCGGGATACGCAGCGGGCGGCGGTGTACGAGGCGGAGTCGCTGGTGCGGCGCATGTTCGACCTCGCCGACGAGCGGGGGATCCGGGAGGTGGAGATCGCCGGGTCTCGTGTGACGCTGCCGGTGGAGCGCCGGTTCGCGTCGATCGAGTCGGTGCAGGCGTATCTGGATGCGGTGCTGGCTCTGAACTGGGTGCAGGAGCGCTGGCCGCGCGCCGCCGTGCGGGTACGGGTGCGAGCGCGCGCCGGGAACACGGCAGCGCACTACGAAAGTGATTCTGCGGTCATCGCACTGCCGGAGCACCGGGCGAACACGGCGTGGGCGTTCCGGGAACTGGTGGTCCTGCACGAACTCGCGCACCATCTGGATCCGTCGGATCCGGACGATCCGGCCGAACCGGCACACGGGGCGGCGTACGTCGACCGCTTCCTCACGCTGGTGGGCGAGATCATCGGACCCGAAGCGGCGTTCGCGTTGCGTGCGTGCGGCTTCGCCGCCTGCGAATGACGGTGGTGAAGTTTCCGGGCGCGGTCAGGGCATGTCGGGGCGACGGTGCGACCACCGGCGCACCCGTGAGCGTCCGTGCTCGGCCGCGTGAATAACTTTGTCTCCCAGCTTCTTCGACTCGGCGACGAAGCGCTGCCGACTGCCCTTGTCCTCGGCGCGCCGGTTTCCGGTCCACCGGCCCAGCGTCTGCTTCGCCTTGCCGGCGGCAGCCTCTGCGCTGTGTTTGATCCTGTCCGCGAGGTGCGCCATGGTGTGCTCCTGTCCGGCCACGTGCGGTCGTTCGACGATTTCGGATACCCCCACAACTCGGAGGAAAACCGGACGCGAACATACCGACCGGTCCGCATTATAGGGTTGAAGATCAACTTCGGATTGATGTTTCACGAAGTGTGACGCAGGTTACTCCAGTCCCACGTGCAGGCGGACGCCCGCAGAGTTTCGATCGCCGACTCTCCCCACGGGACGGGTCGCAGCCGAAGGAGATGACCATGAAGGGTGGAGCACGAATTGCCGCGGGGGTCGGCATCGGCTACATGCTGGGACGTACCCACAAGATGCGACTCGCGCTGATGCTCGCGGGGGCGGGATTGAGCGGGCGCCTCCCCGGTACCCCTCAGGAATTGATGAAACGCGGTGTATCCGCTCTGGGGTCCTCACCTGAACTGAGCAAGATCACCGAATCCGTTCGGGGCGAACTGCTCGGCGCGGCGCGGGCCGCGGCCGTGACCGCAGCGAGCAACCAGATCGACTCGCTCAACGAGCGACTCCAGCAGGGCGGGGGTCTGCTACGCAGCAAGAGGAGTACCAAGTCGGAGGACGAGGACTACGAGGAACCCCAGGACGAATACGACGAGGACGAGCAGGGAGCCTACGAGGACGAGCCGACCGACACCGCCGACGAAGAGGACACCTCGGACGAGGACACCGACGACGAAGGCACGGGCGAAGAGGCCTCGGGCGAAGAGGACACGGAGGACGTCGATTCCGAGGAGGAGCGGAAGCCCGCGAAGAAGCGGCCCCCGGCCCGGCGCCGGACATCCGAGAGCGCCTCGTCGACACGATCACGATCCGCTCCCCGCCGGAAGAAGTCCGATGAGGACGACGAACAAGCGCCCAAGCCACGCCGCCGAAGCTCCCGGACCGAGAGTTCGGCATCCGGGCGCGCCCCCGTGCGACGTACGAGGAGCTGAGTCCCATGACCAAGGCACTGTCCGATACCACCCGGAAGGTGGGTAAGGCCGCGACCGGCGCGGCAGGAAAAGCCGGCAGGACCGCAACCGGCGCCGCGGGCCGAGCCGGCAAGGCCGCGACCGGGACGGCGCAGAAGGCGGCCGGCGCGGCCTCGCCGACCGGGCATCTGCAGAACGCGCTGCAGACCCTCGCCGGAACCGTCACCGAGCGGGCCGTGGACACCGTCACCGACAAGATCACCGGAACGGCCGGGCGACTGCACGACTATGCCGAAGGCACCGGCAACACCGGTCTGCTGTCGGCGCTGACCGGCGTCGACAAGCTCTCGGAGGGCGCTTCACCGCTCAAGGCCGCCATGAGCGCCGGTTTCGAGGGCGTCAAGGGCACGGCCAAACAGAAGTTCCAGGACGTGAAGGAGTCCTTCGGCGGCGGCGGTGGCCGGAAAGGCTCGGGCGGCAAGAAGATCAAGCTCACCAACATCGTCGAGCAGATCGACGTCGGGGTGCCCGTCCGGCTCGCCTACGACCAGTGGACCCAGTTCGCCGACTGGCCGAAGTTCATGAAGAAGGTCGAGCAGGTCGAGCAGGCCGCCGACGAGAAATTGCAGTGGACCGGCAAGGTCTTCTGGTCGCGCCGGAACTGGGAGTCGACGATTCTCGAACAGGTTCCGTTCGAACGGATCGTGTGGCGTTCCAAGGGCGGCAAGGGTTACATCGACGGCGCGGTGACCTTCCACGAGATCACCGAGAACCTCACCCGGATCGTTCTGGTACTGGAGTACCACCCCCGCGGCCTGTTCGAGAAGACCGCCAATCTCTGGCGTGCCGTGGGACGGCGATCCAGACTGGAACTCAAGCACTTCCAGCGTCACGTCATGACCGAGAGCATCCTGCATCCCGACGACATCGCGGGGTGGCACGGCGAGATCCACGAAAGCAAGGTGGTCAAGGACGACGAGACCGCTCGCCGCGAGGAGCAGGAGGAACAAGAAGAGGACGAAGGGTACGAGGAGCAGGACGAATCTGCCGAAGAACCCGAAGAAGAGGAAGAAGGGGAGGAGCCGGAGGACGAGGAGCCCGAGGACGAATACGACGAAGACGAGTACGACGACGAGCTCGAGGACGAAGAGCCCGACGAAGAGCCCGACGAAGAGGAGCCCGAAGAGGACGAAGCAGAGGAAGAACCGCCCGCTCGCCGTAGGGCCCCCGCGCGAAGCAGGGCACGGTCCACGGCCGGCACGAACCGAGGAGCCAGGAAATGACCATCCAACCCGCCGGTGGCGGTGGCGGCGGTGGCGGCGGGATGGCACGCCCGAACTCGTCCGGTCTCGCCGAAGTCATCGACACCATCCTCGACAAGGGTCTCGTGATCGACGCGTTCGTGCGGGTCTCCCTCGTCGGTATCGAACTCGTGACGATCGACGCCCGCGTGGTAGTCGCCAGCGTCGACACCTACCTGCGTTTCGCCGAAGCGGTGAACCGTCTGGAGATCTCCGACAGTGAACCGAAGGGTCTGCCCGATCTCGTCGGTGACATCACCTCGGGCGGTTCGAAACACAAGACCAAGGGAGCACTGGAAGCAGCTACCGAGAAGGTCTCCGAGTTCCTCGGAGACGTCGACGACAGGCGGCAGCGCGCCCCGCGCGGATCGAAGAGAGGGGAGTAACGATGACCGACACGTCGGCGGACGAACGCACGCCGGAAGAGCAGGGCATCACCGGCAGCACGGGCATCTACGTCTACGGCATCGTCCCGGGGGACGTGGAAGCGGAATCGCATGCTACCGGTGTGGGCGACCCCCCGAGCAACGTCTCGGTCGTGCGGAGCGGCGAGATCGCTGCGCTGGTCAGCGAGATTCCGGTCGACCGGCCCCTCGGCACGCCCGACGACCTCAAGGCCCATGCGGAACTGCTGGACGGGACCGCCGCGGTGGCACCGGTGCTGCCGCTCCGGTTCGGGGCGGTGCTGTCGGACGAGGACGCGGTGTCCGAGGAACTGCTCGACGCCCATCGTGACGAGTTCGAAGCGGCGCTGAACGAACTCGAGGGCAGGGCGCAGTTCGTCGTCAAAGCACGCTACGACGAAAGAGCGGTGCTCAGTGAGATTCTCGAGGAGAACGCCGACGCGGCTCGCTTGCGCGAGGAGATCCGCGACAAGCCTGAGGACGCGACCCGCGACGCACGAATGATGCTCGGCGAGATCATCACCCAGTCGATCGAAGCCAAGCGCAATGAGGACACCCAGCGGGTCGTCGACGCGCTCGAGGACCTCGAACCGATGGTCAACGTCCGCCAGCCGACACACGACGAGGACGCTGCGCACGTGGCGGTGCTCATCGAATTGTCCCGGCAGGGCGATCTCGAGGACATCGTGCGTTCCCTCGCGGAAGAATGGGAGGGCCGGGCGAAGATGGATCTGCTCGGGCCGATGGCCGCGTACGACTTCGTGATGAAAAGAGCACCGGAGGACTGAGCCGTGGGACTGATCTCGTCCGTTCTCACACTGCCGATTGCCCCGATCCGGGCGGTGCTGTGGCTCGGCGAACTCATCCAGGACCAGGTCGAGCAGCAACTGCACGACCCGGCCACCATCCGCCGGGAACTCGAGGAGATCGATGAGGCGGCCGCCGCCGGCCGCCTCACCGACGAAGAGAAGGCCGCGGCGCAGCAAGCCGTCCTCAACCGGATGATCCGGCCGGATACCGGCGCCCCGCCGATCTAGGAAGGGGACCACGATGGCCGGACGTACGACCCGCAAGGACAGCGGCAGTTCCGAGCCTGAGCCTCTGCCCCCTTTGTCCGCAGCGGAGGTGGCCCGTTTCGCGGTCGAATATCTCACCGAGTTGACGACGAAGGACCCGCAGGGCGTCACGTCGGTGTCGCCCAGCGACGACGGGTGGACGGTCGAGATCGAGGTGATCGAGGACCGGCGCATCCCGTCCACGGCGGACATGCTCGCGTTGTACGAGGTGCGACTGGACCCGGATGGAGAACTGTTGTCCTACCGCAGAACCAAACGCTACGGACGCGGCAGCACCGACCTCGGAGGTAGCAGATGACCGTGATGGGTGGCGGCTCGTCGTCCCCGCAGCCCTACGGCGGCGGGCACCAGTCGACGAATCTCGGCGACATCCTCGAGCGGGTCCTGGACAAGGGCCTGGTGATCGCCGGGGACATCCAGGTGAATCTGCTCGACATCGAACTGCTCACCATCAAGCTGCGCCTGGTGATCGCGTCGCTGGAGACGGCGAAGGCCGTGGGCATCGACTGGTGGGAGACCGACCCGTGGCTCAGCAGCAAGGGCAAACGAGCGGAAATCGAAGGCGCACAACAGGATCTCGAAGTCGAGAACCGGAAGCTGCGGGACCGCATCGCGGAACTCGAGGCCGCACGGAGGGAACCGGTCGCCGAACCGGTCGAGGTCGAGGATGCCGAATTCGAGGACGACGAGGTGGACGATGACCGCTGATCACGGCGTGTGGGTGTACGCGGTGACGGGTGCGGACCTGCCGGACGAAGCCGTCTCCGACGTGACGGGGGTTGCTCGCGAGGCGGTCCGCGCCGTGTCCGCCGCCGGACTGACCGCCGTCGTCGGCACGGTGCCGCTCGGTGAGTTCGGGGAAGAGGCGTTGCGCAGCAACCTGGAGAATCTCGAATGGCTCGAGACGGTGGCGCGCACGCACGATGCCGTCGTGTCCGCCGTGGTGCGGTGGGCTCCGGCGATTCCCTTGCGGCTGGCCACCGTGTATCTCGACGACGCGCGCGTCTGCGACGTGCTCGAGGCGCGCCGGGCGGACTTCGACGCGGCGCTCACCCTCGTCGCGGGACGTACCGAATGGGGTGTGAAGGCGTACGCGGACGTGGACGCGATCGCTGCCGGCGCGGTGGAGACTGCGGGATCCGGAGCCGAGAAGGGAACCGGCACAGCCTATCTGCTGCGGCGTAAGGCGCAGCTGTCCGCGCGGGAGGACGCCGAACGCGCCGCAGCGGACCGCGCCGACACCCTCCATGCGTTGCTGCTGCAGCACTCGGCCGCGGGGCGCCGGCAACCGCCGACCGACCCGACGCTGAGCGGCCGGCGGGACCGGATGGTGCTCAACGGCACCTACCTCGTGGACGACGCGCGCAGCGACGAGTTCGCCGAAGCGGTTGCGGCGGCGCGCACCCAGTTCGACGGGCTCGAGCTGGAACTCACGGGTCCGTGGCCCCCGTACTCCTTCGCGGGTGTGGACCGGGGGAACCCGTGAGCGAGGTGCCCGAGGAGCGTCGGATCGCGCTCGTCGACCTGCTCGACCGGGTGCTGGCCGGGGGTGTCGTCATCGTCGGCGACGTGGTGCTCTCGGTCGCCGACGTGGACATGGTCCGCATCTCGTTGCGCACCCTGATCTCGTCGGTCCGTGCCATCGCCGAGGACCAGGGGATCGAACAGCAGGGAATCGAACAGCAGGGGATCGAGGGTCCGTGACCGAATTCGGCGGGCTGCCACCGCGTATCGACTCCGACCCCGAATCCGTGGAGCGGGGTCTGGTCACCCTGGTGCTGACCCTCGTCGAGCTCCTCCGCCAGTTGATGGAACGGCAGGCACTGCGACGGGTCGACCAGGGCGACCTCAGCGACGAGCAGATCGAACGCATCGGCACCACGCTGATGCTGCTCGAGCAGCGCATGGACGAGCTGCGCGAGCATTTCGGTCTGACGCCCGAAGATCTCAACATCGATCTCGGGCCGCTCGGTCCCCTGCTGCCGCCACCCTGACCTTCGATCAGTTTCCGGTGACGTCGACCCGCTCGTGCTCGGCGACCGCCCCGGCCAGGACCCGCAGGTGGTCCTCGGTGCTGCCGAGGGTGTGTTCGATCGCGGTCAGCCTGCTGACGTAGTGCCCGACCGGATATTCGGCGGTCATGCCGATACCACCGTGCATCTGGATCGCTTCCTGCCCGATGCTGCGGGCGGACCTGCCGACCTGCAGCTTGGCCCGGGAGGCGATGGTCGGGTCGACGATGCCGTCGGACAGCGCCATCGTCGCGTACAGGCTCAGGCTCGTGGCGAGTTCGAGCAGCACGTACATGTCGGCGGCGCGGTGGGTCAGTGCCTGGAAGCGGGCGATGGGCGCGCCGAACTGCTTGCGCTGCCTCAGATATTCGGTCGTCAGCCGCAGGGTTTCCTGCATCGCGCCGACCGCTTCGGCGCACAGGGCGGCCTGCGCACGCACCTGCGCGGCGACGATCGCGTCGGTCGCATCGGTGACGTCGACACCGAGCGGTTCGGCGGTGACGCCGTCGAGGGCGAGCTGGGCGCCGCGGCGTTCGTCGTGGGTGCGGTACGCGGTGCGGGTCAGGCCCTCCGCGGACGCCTCGACGAGGAACAGTCCGGTTCCGCCCTCGGGCAGTCTTGCGGACACCACGAACGTGTCGGCGCAATCACCGTGCAGCACAGGGTTCTTGCGTCCGGTGACGGTCCAGACGTCACCGGTGCGGGTCGCGGTGGTCTGCACGTCCGTGAACGGCCAGCGGCTACCGGGCTCGTCGTGCGCGAACGCGAGCAGCAGCTCTCCCTCGGCGACGCGCGGCAGGATCGCGGCGCACTGCTCGTCGCTCCCGGCCTCGGCGACGAGACCGCCGGGTGTGTACACCGCGTCGAGCAGGGGTTCCGGTGCGAGTGCCCGCCCGATCTCGGTCATTACGGCCATCGTCTCGACCGGTCCGGCACCCATGCCGCCGTGTTCCTCGGGGAAAGGCAGCCCGAGGAGGCCGAGTTCGGCGAACTGCCGCCACACCTCCGGGTTCCAACCCCGGTCGGTGGCGGTGATCGCGTTACGGGTTTCCGCGTCGTACACCCCGGACAGCAGGTCGCGGGTGGTCTTGCGGAGCAGATCCTGTTCGGTGTCGAGTTCGAAATTCATGGTGGCTGCTCACAATCCGAGAATGGAGGAGGCGATGATCTGACGCTGGACCTCGCTCGACCCGCTGTAGATCGAGACCTTGCGGTTGTTGAGGTAGACCGGCGCGGAACGTTGTGCCCAGTCGGGGGAGTCGATGTCGTCGGCGCCGACGGGCAGCGAATCGGGACCGGCGATGTCGGTGAGCAACTCGGTCGCGGCCTGCTGCAACTCCGAGCCGCGCAGCTTCAGCAGCGACGACGCCGGGTTCGGCTTTCCGTCGGCGGAACTCGCGACGACGCGCAGCTGGGTCAATTCCAGTGCCAGCAGCTCGTTTTCGAGTTCGGCGACGCGCGCGGCGAACAGCGGGTCGTCGAGCAGCGACCCGGATCCGAGGCGGACCTGGGCGGCGAGTTTCTTGGCGCGTGCGATGCGAACCTTGGTGGCACCGACGCGCGCGACCCCGGTGCGTTCGTTGCCGAGCAGGAACTTCGCGTAGCTCCAGCCGGCGTTCTCCTCGCCGACGAGGTTCTCGGCCGGGACGCGCACGTCCTCGAAGAACACCTCGTTGACCTCGTAGCCACCGTCGATCAGCTTGATGGGGCGCACCGTGACGCCGGGCGTCTTCATGTCGATGAGCAGGAACGAGATACCGGCCTGCCGTTTCGGTGCGTTCGGATCGGTGCGGACGAGCGCGAAGATCCAGTCGGCGTGCTGCGCGAGCGTGGTCCAGGTCTTCTGCCCGTTGACGATGTAGTCGTCGCCGTCGCGGACCGCGCGAGTCTTGAGGGACGCCAGGTCGGAGCCGGCTTCGGGTTCGGAGAAGCCCTGGCACCACCAGATGTCGAGATTCGCGGTCGCCGGGAGGAAACGTTCCTTGAGCTCCTGAGAGCCGAATTCGGCGATGACGGGACCTACCATCGCGGTGTTGAACGGCAGCGGGTCGGGGACGGACGCGAGTTGCAGTTCGTCGAGCCACAGGTGCCGCTGGACCGAGGTCCAGTCCTTGCCGCCCCATTCGACGGGCCAGTGCGGCACGGCGAGGCCGTGCGCGTTGAGGATCCGCTGGCTGGTGACGATGTCGTCGCGGCCGAGCGGGCGGCCTGCGGCCACGCGTTCGCGGAGCTCGGCGGGGATCTCGGTGGTGAAGAACGTGCGCAGTTCGTCGCGGAATGCGAGTTCCTCGTCGGTGAGCGTCAGATTCATGATGGCCTTCCGTCCCGGTGATGGACGCGGACACGCGGCGGCTCCGCGTCGCCCCGACGATAAACCGTACACTGTTAGGACGTCCAGGTCCCCGCTTCGAGGAGGATGCCGATGGCCCGGCCCCGGACACCGCTGCTGAGCCGGCAGCTGATCCGCGACACCACCCTGCGCATGATCGACGAGCACGGCCTCGGGGACGTCTCGATGCGCCGGATCGCCACCGAACTCGGAGTCCGCGCGCCCTCGCTCTACACGCACTACCCGACCAAGGACGCGCTGCTCGACGACATCGGCAACCTCATCGCCGACGACGTCGACGTCTCGGGTTTCGAAACGGGGGACTGGCGGGAGGCGCTGCGCACGTGGGCCCGCTCGTACCGGGCGGCGCTGGCCGCGCATCCCAACATGGTTCCGTACCTCGCCTCGAGTCCCGGCACACGCCCGGGTGCTCTCGACCGGGCGGATGCCGTGCACGGCGGTCTGACCCGCGCGGGCTGGCCACCCCGCACCGCCACCCTCATCGGCGCGTCCGTGAAGTACATCGTGCTCGGCGCCGCGATCGCGTCGTTCGCCGGCGGATTCCGCGGCGACCGCGACACCTACGACGACCGCTACCCGCATCTGTCGGACGCGCACCGCCTCGCCGAGCGCGCCGCGGAGATCGATCACGACAGCTTCGAGCTCGCGCTCGAGACGTTCCTCGTGGGACTCGAGCCGCAGTTCGCCGCGCTCGGCGGCAGCCGCTGATCCGGTTTCGGATGCAGGAGGCGATCGGTGGTCCTACCGTGGTTTCCATGACGCGCCCCATCCGCATCGGACTCCAACTCCAGCCCCAGCACCAGCCCGACTACGGCGTCATCCGCGACACCGTCCTGCGCGCCGAGGACGCCGGCGTCGACATCGTGTTCAACTGGGACCACTTCTATCCGCTCACCGGCGACCCCGACGGTGCTCACTTCGAGTGCTGGACGATGCTCGGCGCCTGGGCCGAGCAGACCGAACGCGTCGAGTTCGGCGCGCTCGTCACCTGTGGTGGTTACCGCAACCCGGATCTGCTGGCCGATATGGCCCGCACCGTCGACCACATCAGCGGTGGGCGGCTGATCCTCGGCATCGGGGCGGGCTGGTTCGAGAAGGACTACACGGAGTACGGCTACGACTTCGGGACCAAGGGTTCGCGGCTGGCTCTGCTCGCCGAGTATCTGCCGCGCATCACCGCGCGGCTCGGCAAGCTGAATCCGGCCCCGACGCGCCATATCCCGATCCTCATCGGCGGTGGTGGCCCGCGGAAGACCCTGCCGCTCGTCGCGAAGTACAGCAACATCTGGCACAGCTTCGGTGACCTCGGCACCCACGTCGAGAAGTGGGGAATCGTCGAGAAGCGGTGCGCCGAGATCGGCCGGCACGCGTCGGAGATCGAACGGTCTGTGCCATGGCCCGGCGTCGACCAGGCCGCCGCGTACGCGGATGCGGGGGTCACGCTGTTCACCGTCGGCGCCAGCGGTCCCGACTACGACCTGGCGCCGCTGATCGAGGCCATCGGGTGGCGTGACGAGAACTCGCCGCCGCTGCTGTCCGGTCTCGCCTGACCCGTCACGCCGCTACTGTCGGGGTCATGACACGACAGGTGAGTGTGTGGGGTGGCGGTTTCTGGCTGAGCGGGAAAACCCGGGAGGCGGCGCTGGACGCGGCGCGCGAACTCGACGAACTGGGGTATTCGCGGCTGTGGACGTCCGGCGGATTCGGGGACGGCGTTCCGTCGATCTACGGCGAAGTACTGGATGCGACAACACGTCTCGGTGTCGCCAGCGGCATCCTGAGCATCTGGCACGCCGAGCCGGCGGCCACCGCCGAAACCGTCCGCGGGTTCGAGGAGAACCATCCGGGCCGTTTCCTGCTGGGCCTCGGCACGAGTCACGCGCCGGTGGTCGAGGCCAAGGGCGCGAACACCTACGCCAAGCCGTACAGCCGGATGGTCGAGTACCTCGACGCCCTGGATGCCGAGGGGGTGCCGGCGGAGCGTCGGGTGCTGGCCGCGCTCGGCCCGCGCATGCTCACCCTGTCCGCCGAGCGGTCCTCGGGTGCGCACCCCTACTTCGTCCCTGCCGAGCACACCGCGCAGGCGCGGGAGCTCCTCGGTGACGGCCCCCTGCTGGCCCCGGAAGTCGCGGTGGTGCTCGAGCGCGACGAGGACACCGCCCGCGCGATCGCGCACGAGTACATGCGCGGCTACCTGGCGCTGCCGAACTACTCGAACAACCTTCGTCGCCTCGGCTACGGCGACGACGACCTGGCCGGGGTCGGCAGCGACCGGCTCCTGGATGCGCTGATTCCGTGGGGTGATCTCGACACCGTGGTCGCTGGGATCGAAAAGCACTACGAGGCCGGGGCCGACGAGGTCGCGATCCAGGTGCTCACCGGCGACCCGTTCACGTTCGCGAGTTCCGCGTATCGGGAGCTGGCGGGGGCATTGATGTAGGCGGAGCTGGTGTGCCTTTGCGGCGGTCCCTGCCGCCACAAAGGCACACGGGCGGAGCCTTGCCTCCTGACCCGTCACTCTGTTAACTGTAGTTGTGGTCGCCGTTCGCCCCGAACGACCGCCTCGTCGACCCAGGGAAGAGACGTCATGGACATCGAAGTACTCGGACGCGTACTGACCACGCTGCCGGAGAACGACGACCACCCGTACCGCACCGGCCCGTGGCGGCCGCAGCACACCGAGTGGCGCGCCGACGGCCTCACCGTCGTCGGCAAACTTCCGTCCGACCTTGACGGCGTCTACCTGCGCAACACCGAGAACCCGGCGCATCCCGCACTCGAGGGTCTCTACCATCCGTTCGACGGCGACGGCATGATCCACGCCGTCGGATTCCGCGACGGAAAAGCGTTCTACCGCAACCGATTCGTCCGTACCGACGGCTTTCTCGCCGAACAGGAGGCCGGAGGCCCGCTGTGGGCCGGCATCGCCGAGCGGCCCGAGAACTCGATCCGGCAGGACGGCTGGGGCGCGCGCGGTCGCATGAAGGACGGCTCGAGCACCGACATCACCGTGCACAACGGGGTCGCGCTGTCGAGTTTCTGGCAGTGCGGTGAGCTGTACCGGCTGGATCCGACCACGCTCGAGACGCTCGGAAAGTCCACGTGGCACGGCGATTTCCCGTCCGCGGGTGTCTCCGCGCACCCGAAGGTCGACGAGCGGACCGGCGAGATGCTGTTCTTCGACTACACCACCGACGCGCCCTACATGCACTACGGCGTCGTCGACGCACAGGACCGCCTGGTGCACTACGTCGACGTGGAACTGCCCGGTCCGCGCCTTCCGCACGACATGGCCTTCACCGAGAACTACGCGATCCTCAACGACTGCCCGCTGTTCTGGCTGCCGCAACTCCTCGAACGCGGCCGGTACGTCCCGAAGTACCACCCGGACATGCCGATGCGGCTCGGGGTGATCCCGCGCCGCGGCAACTCCGACGAGATCGTGTGGTTCGACGCCGACCCCACCTACGTCCTGCACTGGACCAATGCCTACGAGAGCGGCGACGAGATCGTCCTCGAGGGCTTCCACCAGAGCGACCCCGAACCGGCCGACGACGGAAACGGCAACATCTACAAGCGTCTGTTCCGGTCCCTCGCCCTCGACCGCATGGGCACCCACCTGCACCGGTGGCAGCTGAACCTGCGCACCGGGCAGGTGAAGGAGGAACGGCTCTCCGAGTCGATCACCGAATTCGGAATGATCAACCCGCACCACGCGGGAGTACAGCACCGCTACACCTACGCGGCGACGGGCGTGCCCGGCTGGTTCCTGTTCGACGGCCTCGTCAAGCACGACGTGCTCACCGGCAACGAGGAGCACTACGCGTTCGGCGACGGCGTGTTCGGCAGCGAAACCGTGATGGCGCCCCGTATCGGGTCGACGTCCGAGGACGACGGCTACCTCGTCACCCTCGTCACCGACATGAACGAGGACCGCTCCGAATGCCTCGTGTTCGATGCGCAGAACGTCGCCGACGGTCCCGTCGCGCGGATGCAGCTGCCCGAGCGGATCTCGAGCGGCACGCATTCGACATGGGCCGCCGGATCGTCGCTACCCGGCTGGCGTGAGGACGACCGGCCGGGCAGCACGATCGGCTTGTAGGCTGCCCCGGTGCCCGGCACCACCACGTTCACCACGCTCGAACCGGGCGGCGACAACGCGCTCGCGGTGACCCTCGGGATCCTCGGCGACGAATGGAACCTGTGGATCCTCCGCTCGGCACTGCTCGGCGCACGGCGGTACGGCGACTGGATCGCACGCGGTCCCATCTCCCACGCGGTGCTGACCGCGCGGCTGGGCCGGCTCACCGAGGCCGGGCTGTTCGAGAAGGTCGCCTACCAGCAGCAACCGGTACGCCACGAGTACGTGCTCACCGCGCGCGGACGCAGCGTGTGGACCGTGCTCGTGAGCATGTGGGCGTGGGAGCAGCGCTGGTCGGCCGATGCGGAAGCGCGTCTGCCGCGTCGGCGCCACACCGTGTGCGGGCAGCTGTTCGTGCCGCGGCTCGTCTGCGCCGCGTGCGGGGCCCCGGCCGACGCGCACGACGTGAGCGTGCGGACCGGACCGAGCGGCGAGTGGTCGCGGTGTGTGCCCGCCGCGGCCGGTCGTCGTCGCTCCGGGCGTGCGGCCCGCACCCCGGACATCGTCCCGCACACCATGGAACTGGTCGGCAACCGCTGGTCGGCGGCATTGCTGGGCTCCGCGCACCGCGGCGCCACCCGATTCGGGGAATTCGCGGAGCAGATGGGGGCACCGCCGGCGGTCGTCACCGATCGGCTCCGGCGGTTCACCGAACTCGACGTGCTCGCGCCGCGCCCGCATCCCGGCCGGGCCGATTGGGTGACCTATCACCTCACCGACAAGGGCCTGGCGTTCTTCCCCGTCATCGCGTGCATGATCGCGTGGGGACAACGCTGGTTCCACGCGCCCGAGGGCCCCGCGCTCGAAACGGTGCACCTGGGATGCGGGGCGCCGTTCCTGCCGAGACTCGTCTGCGACCGGTGCGACGGCACCCTGCACGCGGCGACCATCGCGATCGAGGACGTACCCGACGCGGACGGGTAGGGACCGACAGCTCCCGTTTTCCGACCCCCGTTTTCCGAGCGCGCGGCCCCGTTTTTCCGAGCGAATGTATCGCTCGTCTCCTTCAATCGACCGAATGTACCGCTCGCTCGGAGAAAGACGGGGGTGCGCGAGGACGGCGGGCCGGCTCAGCCGAAGTCGACCTGCCGGTGTTTGTTCGCCAGTGCCACCACCATGCCGGCGCCGAACGGGCCGCGGCTGTCGAACAGCACCGATGTGCCGACGGCGACACCGTCCTCGCCGATGTGGTGATCGGCCTCGACCCCGACCTCCTCACCGACCGGCAGCCGCGACAGGGTCAGGGTGAGGTCGGCGTTGATGTATCCGACGCCCTGCTCGCTCCAGTTGGTGACCAGGCTCGTGCCCTCGCCGACGATCGCGGTCCGCACGAACGGCGACATCTTCTCGCCGAGGATCACCGGAAATTGTCTGGCCCACATGCGTTTACGGCTCGAATTCTGATGCTCGGACCGTATCTGCGACCAACCCTCCGGGTGGTCGTCGCTGCCGAACCAGGTCGGCACGAATCCGGTCTCCGGGTCATCCGTGCGACTCGACGGCGGCGCCGGATGTTCGTCGCGGGTCCATACCGTTCCGGGCGGCTGCTCCGACGGACGGAGATACACGACGGTCGCGCGCGCGACCACGTCACCGTTCTGCAGCATCTGTGCATCGGCCACCCGGATGCGGTTGCCGTCGCGCACGAGGGTCGTCTCGACCGTCACGGGATCGGTGCGCACCGGTTTGAACAGATCGACGGTGAGCCGCGACGGCACCCAGTTCTCCACCGCATGCCGGTTCTCGAGTTCCCGGGCGAACAGGCCGCACACGCACGGACCGAGCAGCATGTCCGACGACCAGGGACTGATCGCCAACTCGGTCGGCACGAACCGGCCGTCGACCTCCGTGAAATATCCGCGTTCGGTACGTCCCATGCTCCGCATTCTCCGGACCGGTCGTGCGAGAGGTCACGGCGGGTCCGTGGGCCGCGCGGTCCGACAGTGTCGAATGTTCCCGTTCAACCCGTGCTCGTCGGTCTAGGCTCCGAACATGGTCGGATCGGCGAGGAAACTCCGCACCGCGTTCGCGATACTACTGACGATGCTGCTGGCGCTCGTGCTGACATCGTGCAGCTCGTCGGGCGACGACGCCTCCGGAACCCGCGACCTGTGTTCGCCCCCGGGAATCGAGTCGGCGTCGGCCGCGCCGACGAACCTGGCGCAGGGCGCGACGGAAGCGGAGGACCGCTACACCACCCCGGACGTGGTGCCGCTCGAGAGCATCGACACGTCGCGGCTGGGGCTCATCACCCCGGGTGTCCTGACGGTCGGCACGCTGTCCGACGCCCCGCCGAGCATCTGCGTGAACTCCGAGGGCGTGTTCACCGGCTACGACAACGAGGTTCTGAAGGCCATCGGGGAGAAGCTCGGACTCGAGGTGCAGTTCGTCGGCACCGAGTTCGCGGGGCTCCTCGCGCAGGTCGCTGGGCACCGCTTCGACGTCGGCTCGTCGTCGATCACCACGACGGACGAGCGCCGCAATCTCGTCGGGTTCACCAACGGCTACGACTTCGGCTACTTCTCACTCGTGGTGCCCAACGGAAGCCCGATCACCGGGTTCTCGGATCTGAACGCTTCCACCCGTATCGGCGTCGTCCAAGGGACCGTGCAGGACGACTACGTCGTCAACACCCTGAAGCTCGATCCGGTCAAGTTCCCGGACTACAACACCGCGTACGCGAATCTGAAGACCGGCCAGATCGACGCGTGGGTCGCGCCGTCGCAGCAGGCCGAAGGGGCCATCGCACCGGGTGACCCCACGTCCATCGTGGAGAACACGTTCAGTGTCAACAACTTCGTGGGCTGGGCGGTCGCGAAGGAGAACCAGCCGCTGATCGACGCGCTGAACTCCGGTCTGGACGCCGTGATCGCCGACGGCACGTGGGCCGAGCTGTACACCGAATGGGTGCCGCGTGAGCTGCCCGAGGGCTGGAAACCCGGAAGCAAGGCCGCACCCGAACCGGAACTGCCCGACTTCGCGGCGCTCGCCGCCCAGTCGGGCACCGAACCCGCGGGCACACCCGCCGCCGAACAGAAATCGACGCTGACACAGCTGCGCGAGACCTTCTTCGACTGGGGGCTGTATCAGAAGGCGTTCCCGGAACTGTTGAAGACCGGTCTGCCGAACACCCTGATCCTGGCGCTGACCTCCGGGATCGCCGGCACGATCCTGGGCATGCTGCTGGCGGTCGCCGGGATCTCCCGCACCCGCTGGCTGCGCTGGCCTGCCCGCGTCTACACCGACATCTTCCGGGGACTGCCCGCCGTCGTGATCATCCTGCTCGTCGGCCTCGGGGTGGGACCGGTCGTGCAGGGCCTCACCGGCAACAATCCGTACTGGCTCGGCGCGGCGGCGCTGGCGCTGCTGGCCGCCGCATACATCGGCGAGATCTTCCGCTCCGGCATCCAGTCGGTCGAGGCCGGGCAGATGGAAGCTGCGCGAGCACTGGGCTTCAGTTACCGGCGGTCGATGTCGCTGGTGGTCGTGCCGCAGGGCATCCGCCGCGTGCTGCCCGCGCTCATGAATCAGTTCATCGCCCTCATCAAGGACTCGTCGCTGATCTACTTCCTCGGCCTGCTCGCGACGCAACGTGAGCTGTTCGCGGTCGGCCGCGACCTCAACGCCCAGACCGGCAACCTGTCACCGCTCGTCGCCGCCGGTCTGTTCTATCTGATTCTGACGGTGCCGCTGACGCACCTGGTGAACTACATCGACCATCGGCTGCGCGTCGGCCGGAAGGAAGTCACGCTCGACCCGCTCGAGCAGGACCTCGTCGTGGAGAGAGGCTGAGAACGACCATGACCGCTCCGACTCTCGAGGGTGTCTCGCTGACCGGCACGGGGCTGCACCTGGCGTTCGGATCCAACAAGGTGTTGCGCGGCGTCGACCTGCACGTCGACGCGGGGAAGACCGTCACCGTGATCGGGCCGTCCGGATCCGGCAAGTCGACGTTGCTGCGCGTGCTCAACCGCCTGTACGAACCCGACGCCGGCGACGTGCTGCTCGACGGGAAGTCGGTGCTGAAGGACAACCCCGACGCGCTGCGTCAGCGCATCGGCATGGTGTTCCAGCACTTCAATCTGTTCCCGCACAAGACGGTCATCGAGAACATCGCGCTGGCGCCCCGCAAGCTCAAGGGCATGTCGAAGGACGAGGCCCGGGCACTCGCCCTCGAGCAGCTCGAACTGGTGGGTCTCGCCCACAAGGCCGAGTCGCGGCCGGCGAATCTGTCCGGCGGGCAGCAGCAGCGCGTGGCGATCGCGCGGGCACTGGCGATGAAACCGCAAGTGATGTTCTTCGACGAAGCCACCTCCGCGCTCGACCCGGAACTCGTCAAGGGCGTGCTGGCGCTGATGGCGGATCTCGGTGCCGGCGGCATGACGATGGTCGTCGTCACCCACGAGATGGGTTTCGCGCGGTCGGTGTCGGACACCGTCATGTTCATGGATCACGGCGCGGTCGTCGAGACCGGCACCCCGGACCAACTGTTCGACAGCCCTGAAACCGAACGGCTGCAACAGTTCCTGTCGCAGGTTCTCTGACGGATCGAGGCTGCCGGCGGGATTACGGCTGGATCAGTACATTCAGGCCCCGCTCGAAGTCGGCGACACGCCGCGAGAGAGCGTGGTGGCCACCGTTGACGATCTCCGACACCCGGACGATCCCGGCGGTGTCCGCGACCTGGTTGAGGTTGCGCGACGTCCAGTACCAGGCGGCCGTGGTGAAGGCATTCTCCGGCGCGGACAGCAGTTCGGGGTTCGCGACGAAGTCCACCCCGGTGGCCTGGCTCAACTTCTCGTAGTTGTGACGACCCGTGATCTGAATGGCGCCGCGACCCTTGTAGCGCACGCCGTCTCCCGGCTGGGTATTGCCGAGATCGCGGCGGCCCTCGTAGGCGCGCCCGGAGGCGTACTCCTCGAAGGTGCGGAAGGAATCGGACTCGACGGCGAGTTGGGCGATGAACGCCGCCTGCCGGACCGGTGTGTCGATGCCGTTGCGCACCATCGCGTCGTTGAGCGGGGCGATGTACTGCTCGATCTTCTCGGGCTGGACACCCGGCACGATGCGAGCCAGCTCATCGGGGGTGACGGCGGGCGGCGGGGGCGGCGCCGGGGCAGGCTCGGGCGCGACCTCGGCCGGCTCCGTGGACGCTGCCGGCTCGGCGGTAGCAGCGTCGGCGGCGCCACTCCACCCCGCGGTCGACAGGGCCTCGAAGTCCAGCGCCTTGAGCTGCTCACGAGGCTGATCGAACCGAGCCGGCACGGCGGAGGCAGTATCGGCGTTGGCGGCGGACGTATTCGCCACAACGGCGGCGGTGGCAGTGGTGATCATGGCGGCCGCGGCGACGGCGGCACGCAAACGGCGCGAATATGAAACTGACATGGGTCGTGCTCCAAGATCGGCCGAGCGGGTTCGGCCTCCGAAACTGGCGGCCGCGGGCGTTACCGAAGGGAAGTCTTTGTTCCCGGATGGATCACCATCGAGCGGCCTTAAGGTCACATCCAGGTAACGGCGCAGGTAGGGCGCTTTTCAAGGTATCGTGATCCATGTCACGTTTGCGGCCGAGAGGCGGCACCCAGCGCTTTCGCTCTCGATTCGGTGCGCCCCCAATCGCCCGATCACGACACCCGGAGGCCGGGGCGGCAGCGACCGATCGGCCTCACCCGGTCACTCCGGCGACCGACTCCGATGACGTGGGATTCGTTGCACTTCAACATGACTCGTAGCGGGACCGATTCCGGGGCAAGACTGCCGGCCGACCCGCCACCGGCTCAGGGCCGACGTGCCCCGTACCTGCGTCCCGCATGACACAAATAGGACACATCCATCGTTCGTCCACGGCCCAACCGTTACATATTTGTGTCCCATCACACAGTCGCCGCTGGGTCCGCCACACGGTGTCGGACCCCTCCAGGCTGCACGTCAGCGCGAAACCGGTCGGTCCCATCGGTATTCACTGCTCCACATCTGTCACACGAGTTCCGAAAGGGACTGCGGGGAATGTTACGACCGCTCTGGCCCCGGCCCGGAACAAGCGGAAGGGTGATAACCGACCGGTCCGTTTGCGCGGACCCGGAGCATCCACCGGTCGAAAAGCCGTCGCTCCCTGTTCATCTGTTCGTTCCGTTTGTCTCGTTTGCGCCTTCTACGGTGCCCCCGAAGCGAATCGACGAGGGAGATCACGTGCGCATCGAAAACCTGTCGCTGTTCGTCCACGACGGGAAGTCGTCACGGGCGAACATCACGTGCCGCTACAAGTGCGGCGACGCCTGCCCGCACGCAGTACCGAACAATTCGGGCGGAGCGTACTTCGGGGACATAATGCGGGGTGGGGTGTCGCGGCGCGGGGTGCTGCGCGGCGGTGCGATGGCGGTCCTCGCGGTCGGCGCGGGCGGGGTGCTCACGGCGTGCTCGGACGACGCGAGCGCCGGGGAGGCACCGGCGCCCGGCAGTGGTGATCTTGGACCGGCAGGTCCCGGAACCGATTTCACACCCGTACCACCGAACACCGCGGACGCGGTGACCGTCCCCGACGGTTACGAGCACGCCGTGGTGATCCGCTGGGGCGACCCGGTGCTGCCCGACGCCCCCGCATTCGACATCGAGAATCAGGCCGCGGCGGCGCAGGAGAAGCAGTTCGGGTTCAACAACGACTTCGCGGGCCTGCTGCCCGTCGACGGCGTGCCGCACACCTATCTGCTGGTCGTCAATCACGAATACACGACCGAACCGTTCATGTTCGCCGGGTACGACGCGGAGAATCCCACCGAAGAGCACGTGCGGATCGGCTGGGCCGGCCACGGACTGTCCGTCGTGCAGGTCAAGGGTGAGCCCGGAACGGGGCGTCTCACACCGGAATTCGGTCCGTACAACCGGCGCATCACCGCCCTGACCGAGTTCGCCGTCACCGGGCCTGCGGCCGGCAGCGACCTGCTGAAGACCGCTGCGGATCCGACCGGCACCCGAGTGCTCGGCACACTGAACAACTGCTCGGGCGGACTCACCCCCTGGGGCACGGTGCTGTCGGGGGAGGAGAACTTCAACCAGTACTTCGCGAACGCCGAGCAGGTCACCGATCCGATCGTCGCCGAACAGCTCGCCCGCTACGGAATCGAAGGCGGTGCGTCCGAACGCAAGTGGGAGCGATTCGATCCGCGCTTCGATGTCGCGGCGAACCCGAACGAGGTCAACCGCTTCGGCTGGGTCGTCGAGGTCAACCCCTGGGACGCGACGTCCGTGCCGGTCAAGCACACCGCGCTCGGCCGGTTCAAGCACGAGGCCGCGACCGTCCACATCACCCCCGACGGCACGGTCGTCGCGTACAGCGGTGACGACGAACGCTTCGACTACATGTACAAGTTCGTCTCGTCCCGGAAGATGCAAGCCGGGAACTCGCAAGCGGCGATGCGGCACAACATGACCTTGCTCGACGCCGGCACCCTGTACGTCGCGCAGCTCACCGGCGACAACCCCGACACGATCGACGGCACCGGAACCCTGCCGGAGAGTGGCGCATTCGCCGGCAGCGGCACGTGGATTCCGTTGCTGCGCACGGGCGAAGACGGTTCCGCAGAGTCGCTGGTCGACGGAATGTCGGCCGAGGAGGTCGCAGTGTTCACCCGCCTCGCCGGCGACAAGGTCGGTGCCACCAAGATGGACCGGCCCGAGGACTTCGAACCGAATCCGGCGACCGGCAAGGTCTACGTCGCCCTGACCAACAATTCGAATCGCGGCGCAGACGGCAAACCCGCTGCCGACGAAGCGAATCCGCGTGTGAACAACAAGAACGGCCAGGTCCTCGAGATCGACGACGACCACGCCGGCACCACCTTCACCTGGAATCTGCTGCTCGTGTGCGGCGATCCCGAAGCGGCCGAGACCTACTTCGGTGGATTCGACAAATCGCAGGTCAGCCCGATCTCGTGCCCCGACAACCTCGCGTTCGATCCGCACGGCAACCTGTGGATCAGCACCGACGGCAACGCCCTGAAATCCAACGACGGCCTGTTCGCGGTCGTGCTCGACGGGCCCCGCCGCGGCGAGACCAAGCAGTTCCTCACCGTGCCGATCGGCGCAGAGACGTGTGGTCCCGTCGTCCAGGAGAACCGCGTCCTGGTGTGTGTACAGCATCCGGGGGAGACCGACGACGCGTCGTGGGACGCTCCCGCCTCGCACTGGCCCGACGGTGGCACCACCCAGCCGCGACCTTCGGTCGTGGTGGTGTGGAAGAAGTGGGCGTGAACGCCCTCGTGTGCCCTTCCGGCGGCCCCCACCGCCACAAAGGCACACCGGCGCGTCAGCGCAACACGGAACTGCCGAGGTACTCGCAGGCCTGCAACGCGAGCGCGACGTCCAGCTTGTCGTGCGTGGCGGGTGCGCGGGTGGGGTCACCGAGGGCCTTGCCGACCCGGTACTTGACGGTGTTGCGGTGCAGGTTCATGCGTTCGGCGGTGTGCAGGTGGCTCTCGCCGGTCGCGAAATAGGTGCTCAGCGTCGCGCGCAGCATCGCGGCCTGCTCGGTGTCGTCCGCGAGGGGACCGAGCACCTCGCCGACCCACGCCCGTGCGGCGTCGAGATTTCGGGCGAGCAGCGACACGACGGCGACACCGCGGTCACCGAAACCGATGACGCGGCGATGCGAGGTGCTCTGCACCATGGCGATCGAATACGCAGCCCTGGCCTGCTCGTGGCTGCGGCAGAATCCGGCCTGACCGGTCGCGGGCAGCCCGACGGCCACCCGGCCGGTCGAGTGGGTACCGACGACCGCGGCGAGTTCGGCCGTGTCGATCGCGGGCGGGCGCCGGCCGAACGGCAGCCACGCCCACACCGTGCGGCGGTCGACGGCGGTGAGGATCGGCGGGCCGTCGGCCCGCAGGTGTGCGGCGATGCCGCGGACCAGCCGGTCGAGGGGACTGACACCTCCGTCGGCGGGTTCGACAGTGGACCAGACGATCAGCGCGACGTGGCACCGGTCGAGCCGATAGCCGGTTTCGGATTCGAATGCGGCAGCGTCGGTTTCGGTTCCCTCGACCAGTCCGTGGATGAGCGCCGAGTGCACGTTCCCGCGGACCGCCGACCACCGTTGACGTTCCTTCTCGTACGCGTCGAACACGTCCAGGGTGATCCGGTCGATGTACCGGGAGACGACCGACGAGACGTTCTCGATCACATCGAACGCCAGGTTCGTCGGCAGGTCCATCGAGCGGACCTCGTCGACGAACATCCGGATGAACTCGTTCTGCCCGAGGTGATAGGCCCGAACCAGTGAGTGCGACGACACGTCGCGCTGCGCGAGCCGCAGCGCGTATTCCACTGCTGCCGTGGCAGGTTGGAGGTGCTCGGTGGGAATATCGTTGGCGAGCACGTGGATCATCGTCGTGATGTTGCCGTGCACACTCGCCTCCAGCAGTTCGACGAGCAGCGGGTCCTCGTCGAGCCGGGCCACCTCGCGGGCAATCATGGTCGTCAGCGCGCGGGTGATCTCCTGCTGGCGGTCCCCGAACCGCTGCGCGATCTCACCGACGACGCGGCGAACCTCGTCGTGCGTCGTCGTCCCTGTGCCGTTCGTGGCCGCCGGATCAGTCACGGCCACTCCGTAGCCGGCGCAGCGCGGATTCGGCGGCGTTGTAGCCGCACATGCCGTGTGCGCCCGCGCCGGGCGGGGTGGACGCCGAGCACAGGTACACCCCCGGGACACCGATGTCGTACGGATCGAGGGCGATCCGCGGCCGGAACACCACCTGCACACCGGCGTTCGCGCCACCGATGATGTCGCCGCCCACCTGGTTCGGGTTGTCCCGCGCCAGATCGGCCGGGGTGGCCACCGTCGTCGCCACGATACGGTCGCGGAATCCGGGTGCGAACCGCTCGATCTGCGCGACGACGGCCTCGGTCGCATCCCCGGTGTATCCGGCGGGCACGTGCGCGTAGGCGTACACCGGGTTCACGCCGTCACGGGAGCGGGTGGGATCGGCCACGTACTGCTGACCCAGCAGCACGAACGGCCGCTCCGGCATCCGACCGGACGCGACCGCTCTTTCGGCAGCGGCGATCTCGTCGAACTCCCCGCCGAGGTGCACGGTCCCGGCGCGACCGCATTCGGGGTCGGTCCACGGGATCGGCCCGTCGATCGCGAAGTCGACCTTGAACGCGCCGGGTGCGTGCCGGAACTTCTTGTACGACTTCGTGATCCGTGACGGCATCGCATCGCCGAAGATCTCGAGGGCACCCTCCGGAGCGACGTCGAGGAGTACGACGTCGGCGGCCGGGATGTCCGCGGTGCGTCGCACCCGCACACCGGTGTGGATCTTCCCGCCGTACTCGGCCAGTTGCGCGGCGAGCGCGCGGGTGATCGCGGCCGATCCACCCTCCGCGACCGGCCATCCGTAGCGGTGTCCCGCGGCGACGATCATCAACCCGACCGCGGAGGTCGCGGGCCGATCCAGCCGGTGGTAGGCGTGTGCGGCCACCCCGCCGAACAGCGCCCGGGCCTTCGGGGTGTGGAACCAGCGTGCCGTCACCGTGGCCGGCAGCAGCGCCCGGGGACCGAACGCGGCCAGCCGCAGCGGGTGCCTCGGCACGTTCAGGACCGGGCGCATCAGGTCCCCGGCCAGGGCATCGAACGCGCCGGCCAGGTCCGCGAACATCCGGCGCCACCGCGCGCCGTCGGCTGTTCCGAGTCCGGCGGCGGTGGCGTCGAGCGACCGGTACAGCAGCGCGGCCTCACCGCTGTCGAGCGGATGTGCGCAGTCGACCTCGGGCCACCGCCACCGCAGCCCGTACCGCTCGAGGCCGAGGGTCTGCAGGTAGGGGGAGCCCGCACCCATCGGGTGGAAGGCCGAGCAGTGGTCGTGGACCAGGCCGGGGACGGTCAGTTCGCCGGAACGGGTGCCGCCACCGATCTCGTCGGCCGCTTCGAGAACCTGGACGTCCACACCGCTACGGGCGAGGTGGACGGCGGCGGCGAGCCCGTTGGGCCCGCTGCCGACCACGACCGCTGTGCTCACGCCAGGACCTCCCGATCGTCCGCGTCGCGATGTGCGCCCTTGCGGTCCATTGTCCACTGCACGTCGAACGGGATCGGGCCGTTGGGCAGCCAGGGCTGCTCGCCGACCGCGTCGGCGACCTTGTAGGTGCCGCGTTCGATCACGCCGACCGCCGCGTCGATCACCTTGTATTCCTGCACGCCGCGGTGGATGGGCTGCGATTCGATCCAGGCGACGACGAACTCGCCGGGCGCGAAGTTGCAGCGGCGCTGGATCGCGGCGATCAGGTGTTCGTTGTGCAGGTGCCCGTCACCGAAGTTGAAGGCGACGATGGAGTTGCACGAGAACTCGGCCTCACGCAGGTCGTAGGTGTCGATGTCGTCGCCGAGGTGCCGCATCATCAGGGAGAACAACGCGCGGCCCTGGCTGTGCATCGACCGCCAGCCGAGCAGCTGGTGCATCACGACGTCCGCGACCTCCGGCGGGTACGTCTCGAGCAGCTGGGTGCGGGTGTTCTTCGCGGCCCGGACGATGTGCCGGTCGAGCTTCTCCTCCGCGCCCGGCGCGAACGCCCAGGTCGCGGACGCCCAGTTGCCGGCGTACTGCCGCATCGACGGCAGGAACGACACCAGGTCGGGCCGCAGGTTGCCGAGGACGGGGAAGAAGCACAGCGCGACGGCGATTCCGCCCGCCAGCCACCACGACGACATGTCGCCGACGCCGTAGCCCTCCCACGCGGGGAAGCCCCAGAACAGGAACACGGTGGCGTACGCGAAGAGCAGGTTCCACTCCAGCGGGACCGCGAGCGGGAAGGTGGAGGCGATGAAGAAGTGGAACGCCACCATCAGCAGCACCGCGAGCAGCGTCACCGTGCGGTTGGTGGAGAACAGCAGGATCACCGGGGTGACGATCTCGACGAGGGTGCCGAGGACGTGGGCGACGCCGCTGCCCAGGTGCGACGGGCGCAGGTCGTTCGGGAAACTGCGGTAGTGCATGCGCTTGATGCGCTTCGACGGCATCCAGGGCGTGTTGCTGATCATCGGCGGCACGACCATGGCGAAGTGGCGTCCGAACTTCGAGACACCGGCCCCGACCCACACCGTGACGATGAGCAGCTTGAGCGCGACGATCATGTCGACGAACGGCAGGAACGTGAAGAACACCATGGCCGGGAGGTACTGCTCACTGCGAGCCGCGATGAAGATGACCTTGTCCCGCAGGCCGATCACGACGAGCAGCACGATCAGCGGGGCCACGACGGCGGGCCGGACCAGGCCGACGTTGTCGGCGACGAGTGCGTCGAGCGAGCCGGTATGGACACCCGGAAGAACCACGGCGGCAACGAGGTTCGCCAGCAGCACGGCGTAGAGCAGGACATCGCCGACGGTGCGGCGGTCACCGGCCGTGCCGGGCACCTTGTCCGGCCACGGTGGGAGCCGGATCGTCTCGGGCTTGAGCCAGTACCGGAAGCCGCCGGTCATCGGCTTGAAGTGGCCGGCGAGGGGGCCCCACGAACCGGCGAGACCGAGTGCCTCCAGCAGCACCGTCCACAGGATCAGCTTCTGGTAGACGATCGGCTGGTTCCACCACGACGCGACGTCGAACCACGACAGTCCCGACGTGAGGGTCGCCAGTGCGGTGCCCGCGCCGACGTAGAGGATCGCCAGTTTGAGGATGTAGACGGTGTGCACCATCTTCGGGGTTCCGAACCCGTGGTCGACCCAGTGGGTCGACATGGCGCGCAGACGGTCCCGGAACGGTTGGTCACGAAATGTCGAGGGGTCCACCTCGGGAAAGTTGCCGGTCTTGAATCCCATGGGAATTCGCCTCCTGGGTAGGGTGTATCGCCTCACCGGCCTGCTGCCGGCGAGTCGAGTAAACGAGCTGTGGGGGAAGGGTCAGGCGTCGGCGGGCACCGAGTGGCGGCGCCGTAGGCCGGGCTTGTCGATCTTGCCGACCGGGTTGCGCGGCAGAGCGTCGACCAGGACTATCGCTTCGGGTACCTTCACCCGCGTCAACCGATCGGCGACGTGGGCGAGCAGTTCCTCCTCGGTGGTTTCACGATCGGGGTAGGTCACCACGTACGCGACCGGCACCTCGCCGTACACGTCGTGGGGTGCGCCGATCACGGCGCATTCGAGCACCGCCGGATGTTCGGCGAGCGCGTTCTCGATCTCCTTGGGGTACAGGTTTTCTCCGCCCCGGATGATCATGTCCTTGATGCGGTCGACGAGGGTGAGGTAGCCGTCCTCGTCGAGGCGGCCGACGTCGCCGGTGTGCAGCCGTCCGTCGACGACGGTGCGGGCGGTCTCGTCGGGCCGGCCGAGGTAGCCGGCCATGACGTTCGGGCCTTCGATGACCACCTCGCCGATCTGCCCGGGCGGCAGCGTGTTTCCGTTCTCGTCGACGATGCCGATGCGTTGACCGGGCAGTGCCGGCCCCACGGTGCCGAGCTTACGGGGACCGTCGATCGGGTTGCACGCGGACCCGCAGGTTCCTTCGGTGAGCCCGTATCCCTCGACCACGACCAGCCCGAAGCGTTGCTCGACCCGATCGAGGAGTTCCTTCGAAATCGGTGCGGCACCGCAGATCCCGAACCGGAGCGAGGACGTGTCGAGCGACGCCTGCGCGGGCTGCGAGACGAGCAGGGCGTAGATCGTGGGCACGGCCGAGAAGTAGGTCGGCCGCAGCGTGGCGACGTCGTCGAAGAACCGGGCGGGGGAGAACCGGCCGGTGATGCTCAGCTGCGCCCCGGCCAGGATCGGTGTGAGGAAGCTGACGGCGATCGCGTTGACGTGGAACAACGGCAGGATCAGCAGGCAGTGATCGGATTCGGTGAGCCGCAGATGCGTCCGGAACGATGCCGCCATGAACTGCAGGTTCGCGTGCGTGAGCTGCACTCCCTTGGGGCGGCCCGTCGAACCGGACGTGTAGATCAGCAGTGCGGTGTCGTCGGCGGCGGGATCGTCACCGGCGGTCCACCCGGCCGGCGGTGCGGTGACCATGTCGTCGACGTGGATCAGCGGCCGCCCGGCAGACGGCGACTCGGGGCCGGTGCCCAGCACGAGTACCGCTCCGGCGTCGTCGATCTGGTAGCCGGCCTCCGCGGCCGTGAACGCGGGATTGACGGGGGTCGCCGTCGCCCGGAGTCGCCACGCGGCCATCAGCGCGATGAGCAGTTCGGCGCGGTTGGGCAGCATCACCGCCACGACGTCCCCGGGCCCGATCCCGCGCTCCTGCAGCTGGGACGCGAATCCGTCTACCCTGCGGGCGAATTCGGAGTAGGTGAGCCGGAGGGCGTCGTCACGCACGCACGGGCGATCGGACTCGCGATGCCACACCAGGTACTCGATCGTCGCGGGGTCGAGCGTCTCGGCGCTGTGGATTGTCATGGTGCTGTCGGTCGTCACGGCGGTCGGTCCTTCCTTCGGGGATGACCGCAACGGTAGTGACGCGCATCACTTATCAACCAGGGCCTCGCGGGCTCGAGTTCCGGCGAGGTGTTGTCCCCGGAGCACAAAAGCCCCGTGTACGGGGCCCGCGGGACGCCTATCCCAGCCAGTCCAGCACGGCCGCCGCCGTCCACGACTGCTGCATGCTGCCCAGAGGTTCGCCGGTGAACGGCTCGTAGTACTCGGCGAACGAACCGTCGGCGGCCTGCCGGAGCCCTTCGGCGCGCAGCATGTTCGCGCGCTCGGCCCAGCCGCGGCGCGCGAACGCCCACGAGTACAACCACGTCATCACCGGCCACACCGGTCCGCGCCAGTACTCGCGGGACCGGAAATCCTTCGACACCGGCGACGTCGACGGCGGCACCGCGTACCGCAGGTCCGGATGTCCGCAGAACTTCGGTCCCTCGAAGGTCCGCAACAGCGCGAGTTCGGTCGCCCTCGGCAGGCCGCCGCACAGCAGCGGCGCGAACATCGCGAGAGTCTCGGTGGCGATCCACTTCCCGGATCGAAGATCGAAATCTCGTGCCGCGCCGGTACGTTCGTCCGTCGTCGCGATGACGCCCCACCGGAAGCGTTCGGCCCAGCCGTAGAGGTCGCGCACGTCCGCGTGCGGCCGCGAATGCTCCTCGCCGATGACGGCGAGCACCTCGCACGACAGCGAGAAAACGGCGCTGACGAACACGTCCTCGACCGCGAAGCTCATCGCGGTGGTGAGTTCCTCGTCGTTGTACCGGACGCCCTTCATCTCCTCGAGCAGCCACAGATAGCGGTTGTACTCGGCGTCGGTGGGGCGCTGTCCGGCATCGCTGACGTGCACCAGATCCTCGCGCAGATAGGCCGGGATCGGACCGGGCACGACGTTCGCGTACGCGGCGTCCCAACGCGGCGAGTTGTCCATCCCGGACTCCCACCCGTGATACAGCGCGATGCGGCCGTTCCCCTCCAGGTCGCGGGCACGGGCGAGCCAGCGATGCCAGCGCACCAGGTCCGCCCACCGCCGGTCCAGGAACTCCTCGGCGACCGCGCGCGTGCTGCGGCCGTGCCGGCGACCGTGATCGAGGATCCGCTGCACCGCGATCGCGTGCACGGGCGGCTGCGTGATCCCCGACGTCTGCACACCGTCCGGGGCATGCGCGGCGAGCTCGCTCACCGCCCACCGGGACGGACCGGGGAAGTACCCGTCGACGCCGTTGGCGAAGACGATGTGCGGGATCATTCCGTTGCTCCACTGCGCCGACAGCAGCGTGTCCAGTTCGACGACGGCGCGTTCCACGCTCAACGGCGCCAGCCCGACGGCGACGAACGCCGCGTCCCAGCTCCACATGTGCGGATAGAGCTTCGGCGCCGCACTGGTCATCGTGCCCAGATCGTTGCCGCGCAACAGGTAGGCAGCGCGCGCGGCGAGCTGCGTATGGGTGAATCCGCGGTCCGGCATCGTTTCATTGTGCGACTTCCGAGGAAAAGCGCACGCCGAGAGCCCGGTCGGCCGCCCCCTCGTGCCGTGCCGGCGGCACCGGGGAGGACAATGGGGCGGTGAGCTCCCGTCCCCGTCCCGCCTCCGATGCCGTTCTGTCGGCCGGAATCCACGACATCGACACCGGCACGTGCGAGCTCGTCAAGGACCGGTACCGGCCGGACGGGTGGCTGCTCGAGATCAACGGGGTGCCCAGTTCCCACATCGACCTGTCCGATCCGACGCTGCTCGAGTTCGAGTACATGCGGTGGATCGCGCACCTGATGGATGCGCACTGGACCCGTGCCGACCGGCTGCGGGTGCTGCACCTCGGTGGCGGTGCGTGCACGATGGCCCGGTACGTCCACGCGTGCTTTCCGAACTCCCGGCAGGTGGTCGTCGAGATCGACGGGCGGCTCGCCGAGCTGGTGCGCGAGTGGTTCGATCTCCCGCGGGCACCGCTGCTGCGCATCCGGGTCGGGGAGGCGCGTGCGGTGCTGAGTTCGCTCACCGACGGCACCCGCGACCTGATCGTGCGGGACGTGTTCGCGATCAACCGCACACCTGCGGCGCTGACGACCGTCGAGTTCACCCGGCACGCCCGTCGTGTGCTGGCACCCGGCGGGATCTACGTCGTGAACTGCGGGGACACCCGCGACCTCACGACCGCCAAGCGCGAGGCAGCGACGATCGGCAGCGTGTTCGCGCACACCGCGATCATCGCCGACCCGGCGATGCTCAAAGGCCGCCGCTACGGCAACGTCGTCATCGCCGGCAGCGATTCGCCCCTCGGCGACTCCGCGAGCCTCGCCCGGGATCTGCTCGGCGGCGCGGTCCCGGCGCAGATCCGTCGAGACGACGAGGTGCAGCGGTTCGCATCCGGAGCGAAGGTGCTGTGCGACAGCGAGATTCCGCCACCTCGCGAATCGGCACCGGCCGAGGAGGGCCTCGTCACCGGCTGAACGCCATCGATTCGTCGATCCGGCCGAATCGCATCGTCGGCAGGTCCAGCAGGTAGTTCTGGCGCATCCGCCACGGGTTGCGGGTGCCCTGCCGCGGCAGGATCCCCGCGGCGCGCTGCACGTATCCGGAGGAGAGATCGAGCAGCGGGCGGGTCCGTCCGTCGCCGCGATAGTCGGGCATCGCGCTCCGATACCCTTTGCGCCGCATATGGTTCAACAGCCGGCACACGTACAGGGACGCGAGATCGGCACGCAGCGTCCACGACGCGTTCGTGTAGCCGAGGCACAACGCGAAGTTCGGCACGCCGCTGAGCATCGTCCCGCGGTACACGTACCTGTCGCTCGGATCGACCCGTTCCCCGTCGACGACGAGCGTGATACCACCGGCCGGAACGATCCGCAGACCGGTCGCGGTGATCAGCACGTCGGCCTCGAGTTCTTCGCCGGACTCGAGTCGGACCCCACGGTCGGTGACCCGTTCGATCCGTGCGGTGACGATGTCGGCGCGACCGGATCGGAGCGCCCGGAACAGGTCCGAGTCGGGAACCAGGCACATGCGCTGATCCCACGGATCGTAGGTGGGCGCGAAATGTGGATCGACCGGCGCGCTCCCGTGCAGGCGGCGGGCGGCACCGGTGCGGATCACCTTGCGCGCCAGGTGCGGCATCCTCTGGCAGAACTGATAGAACGCCAGCATTCTCGTGACGTTCTTCATACGCACGACACGGTGGGCGACGTTGCCCGGCAACCATGTCCGGATCCGGTCGGCGAACCGGTCGTGAGTGGGAAGCGAGATCATGTACGACGGCGACCGCTGCAGCATCGTGATGTGCTCGGCGTCCTCGGCCATCGCGGGCACCAGGGTGACCGCGGTGGCACCGCTGCCGATCACCACGACGCGTTTGCCGGACCAGTCGAGGTCCTCCGGCCAGAACTGCGGGTGCACCACGGGGCCGTCGAAGGTGTTCAGGCCGGGAATGTCCGGCAGGTACCCCGATTCGTAGCTGTAGTAGCCGCTGCACATGTACAGGAACGAGCACGTCAGTTCGACGGGGAGGCCGTCCGCGATCGCCCGCACCGTCCACGTCGCGGTGCCCGAATCCCACGTGGCACCGTTCACCTTGTGCCCGAAACGGATTCGGCGATCCACCCCGTAGTCCGCGGCGGTCGCCCGCACGTACTCGAGGATCGAGGGGCCGTCGGCGAAGGACCGGTCGCCGTGCCACGGCCGGAACGGATATCCGAAGGTGTACATGTCGCTGTCGGATCGAATACCCGGGTAGCGGAACAGATCCCACGTTCCGCCGATCGCGTCGCGACCCTCGAGGATCGTGTAGGTCAGCTCCGGGCACTGCGTCTGCAGGCGGTATCCGGCGCCGATACCGGACAGGCCGGCCCCGACGATCACGACATCGACGTGTTCCACATCCGCTCCTATCCGGCGGTCCAGGCCAGCAGTTCCTCGACGGGCCACGTGTTGATGACGTCCTCCGGTTCGACACCCCGCTCCGCGGCGCGCTCGCATCCGTACCCCAGCCAGTCCAGCTGGCCCGGGGCGTGTGCGTCGGTGTCGATCGCGAAGCGGCACCCGAGCCGCAGCGCCAGGTCGATCATCCGGCTCGGCGGGTCGCGACGCTCCGGCCGGCAGTTGATCTCGACGGCCGTGCCGTGGTCGCGGCACGCGGAGAACACCTTCTCGGCGTCGAAGGTCGATTCGGGCCGCTGCCCGCGACCACCCGTGACGAGCCGCCCGGTGCAGTGCCCGAGCACGTCGACGTGCGGATTGGTCACCGCCCGCACCATCCGCCGGGTCATCGCGGACTTCTCGGCCCGCAGTTTCGAATGCACGCTGGCCACGACGATGTCGAGCTCGGCGAGCAGGTCGTCGTCCTGGTCGAGCGACCCGTCCTCGAGGATGTCGACCTCGATGCCGGTCAGGATCCGCGCTCCGTCGCCCGACGCGTTGAGTTCGGCGATCACTCCGAGCTGGGTGCGCAGCCGCTCCGGGCTCAGCCCGTTGGCAACGGTCAGTCTCGGCGAATGATCGGTGACGGCGAGGTACTCGTGCCCGAGCATGGTCTTCGCGGCGCGCGCCATCTCCTCGATGGGGCTACCGCCGTCGGACCAGTCGGAATGGGTGTGCAGGTCGCCGCGCAGGGTGGTGCACAGGTCGTCGGCCCCGCGCCCGATCGGCTCGGCCACATCGCGCAGTTCCTGCAGGTAGCCGGGGATTCCGTCGTAGGATTCGCGGATCACGGCGGCGGTTTTCGGGCCGATGCCGGGCAGCTCGGACCACGTGTCGGTGCGGCGGCGGTGCTCCCGTTGTGTCTCGTCGAGTGCCGCCACCACGTCCGCCGCGTGGCGGTAGGCCTGTACACGGTAGGTCTTGGCGTGCTCGCGTTCGAGCCAGAACGCGACTTCGCGCAGTGCGCTCACCGGGTCCATATCCTCCATTGTGGCCGCCCCACCGCAGCCCGGGTGGCGGGAAACCGCTATTCGGTCCGTCCGGTCGGGGAGAGGCGGCACGGAACCGGGCCGGGCGCCCTGTCCTACGCTCGACCGTATGCGTCCGACAGCCCTGATCACCGGAGGAACCCGCGGCCTCGGTGCCGCGATCGCCCGCGAACTCGCCCCCGACCACGACCTGCTGCTGGGTGGTCGCACCGAGGAGTCCCTCGGCGCGATCGTCGCGGAACTTCCCGGCGCGACCCCGTGGCCGGTGGATCTGCTCGACCACGATGCCGTCGCCGCGGCCTGCTCCGGCATCGATCGGCTCGACGTTCTCGTGCACAACGCGGGCATCGCGAGCCTCGGCACCGTCGCCGAATCCGATGTCGCGCAGTGGCGGGAGATGTTCGACGCCAACGTCTTTGCCGTCGTGGCCCTGACCCGCGCCCTGCTGCCTGCCCTGCGTGCCGCGAACGGGCATGTGGTGCTGATCAATTCGGGTTCCGGCCTCAATGCGCGGGCCGGATGGGGAGCGTACGCGGCGAGCAAGTTCGCGCTGCGGGCATTCGGCGATGTACTGCGCCAGGAGGAACCGGCCCTGCGCGTGACGTCGGTGCACCCGGGCCGCATCGACACCGACATGCAGCGTGCGCTCGTCGCCGAGGAGGGCAACGAGTACCGGCCCGATCGGTACCTGCGCCCGGCAACCGTCGCGCAGGCGGTGGGGAACGCGATCCGCACGCCCGCCGACGCCCATCCGACGGAAATCGTGCTGCGCCCCCGGTAGCGGCTATCGGTCAGAACGGCAGCGGGATGACCACCGGCGGGGCGCCCGGGATCTGGATCTGGATCTGCGGAGGGGGCGGAGCCGGCGCGGGGGGTGGCGCCGGTGCGGGTGCGGGAGCCGGCGCAGGCGCAGGCTCGGGTGCGGGTGGTGCAGGCTCGGGTGGCGGAGGCGGCGGTGGCGCTTCGGCCGGTGGCGGCGGGGGAGGCGGTGGCGGCGCCGGTGCCTGGGACTGCGGGCGCGGCACCGGAGCGGCGGCCCCGGGTGTCCGGGTTTCGGCTTCCGTGCGCGGCGTGGGGCTCGCGACCGCGGACTCCGCCGGCGGCGCGGGTGCCGGCTGCCGCGGTCCCGCTCCGATCGGCACCGGCAGCAGGTCGCCGGTCGAGATGTCGACGACCGTCAGCTGCGGCACCGAGGTCGCGGCGGGCTGCACGACGAACAATCGCTTCGGATCCAGTCCCTCCCAGCCGTCGCCCGTCAGTTCCGGGGCCGGTGTCAGCACGGGGGCCGTCAACGGTGTGCCGCGTGCACACCGCACTTTCGGGGTGCCGCGATCGTCGACGAGCACGACCGTGCCCGCCTCGAGTACCGACTGCACGGGGACGACGGTGCCGCTGCGGTACTCGTGCACGGTGACGCGGGTGTCGGCCCGCAGCAGCACCGGTGTCAGCTTGCGGACGTATTCGCGGGCGTCGGTGACCTTCAGGACGCCGAGCCACGCCTCGATCTTCGCGGGATCCTGCTCGAGGCTGTCGACGAGTTCCTGCCGGTCGCACAGTTCGCGCTCGAGGCTGCCGCCGTAGAGCGCGGGGCGGTCCCCGGCGACCGCGGCGGTGCGGTCGTCGGTCACGGCCACCGGATCGCCGGTGCCCTCGACATCCTCGTCGTCGGGTTCCGGCACCACGACCGGGACCTGGGCCGGCAGCAGCAGTCCGGTCCAGGGGTACTGGTCCTGTGCGGTCGCGATCTCGAGTCGCACCGGTTCGGTTCGCTCGGAACCACCCGACGAACATCCACTCACCACGAGCGCGATCAGAACGAGCACCAATCCGAATCCGCGCGCAGCGGCATCGGTGGCCACCCGCACATCCTAGGACGGGTTACAAATGCGATCGGTGGATTTGCGGATTCACCGGAACGGGGTGTCGGGCGATATGTCCTGTGTGGAGAACACCTCCGCCACGAAGTCCACGAGCAGTTCGTCGACCCGGCGCGCGCGTTCCATCTGCACGAAGTGACCGGCGCCGTCGAGCAGGTGAACGCCCCTGAGGTCCGGCACCGTCTGCCGCATCCGCTCCAGCGCGTGCGGTCCGGACATGGTGATGACGGGGTCGTTCGCGCCGGCGACGAACAACGTCGGCACCTCGAGCAGAGCCGGTTCACTTCCCGCCACCGCCTCCCAGTTGGCGTCGTAGGCGCGATACCAGGACAGGCCGCCTCCGAATCCGGTTCTCGCGAACACCCTCGCGTAGTGGTCGAGTTCGTCCTCGCTCAGCCAGTCCCAGGGCAGGTCCGGCGCCTCGGGCAGCACGTCGAGGTAGCCGTTTCCGTCCGACGGGTGCTGCCAGATGTCCAGGTACCGGTATCGGCCGGACAGCGCGTGGAACAGCCGCTGCAGGAACTCGCGGGGCCGCGCGTCGAGTTCGTGTTCCGCGACCCCCGGGTCCTGGAAGTAGTGCAGGTGCAGGAAGTGCCGGCGGGCCATCGCCGCGTACAGCTCGGTGGGCCGCGCGGGCAGTGGGTCCGGCGCGTACGGCACGGTGAGCAGGACCAGCCCGGCGACGCGGCTGCGGTGGCGGAGCGCGGCGGTCCACGTCGCGGGTGCCCCGAAGTCGTGCCCGACCAGAACGGCCCGTTCGATGCCGAGTGCGTCGAGTAGGCCGACGAGACGATCCGCGACCACGGCGTTGGTGAACTCGTCGATCGAGGTCGGCCGGTCGGTTCCGCCGTAGCCGGGCATGTCCGGCGCGATGGCCCGGTAACCGGCGGCGGCGAGTGCGCTCACCTGGTGCCGATAGCTGTATCCGAGACCGGGGAATCCGTGGCACAGCACGACGGCGGGCCGGCCGGCGTCGCCGGCTTCGGCAATGTTCCACGTGAAACCATCGACCTCGACCACGACGGTGCGCATCAGGACGCGGGCACCGTGACCATGTCGTCCTGGTTCCAGTACGCCTTCATCGAGGTGATCTTCGCGTCGTCGTCGAAGGTCATGACGTCCACGACCTCCATCACGAGGTCCTGCTCGCCGAGGTGCGTGGTGAGGCGGAACAGGAACGCGGCGTTGTTCGCGGCGATCTTGAGGGTGAGCAGTTCACCGGTCTGCGCGAGCGGCTCGATGACGCCGTAGAACTCGCGCAGCGCCTCCTCGGTGGTGCGCGGTTCGGTGCCGACCGGGTCCTCGACGGTCGCGCCCGGCGCGTACAGGGCCAGGACATCGTCGGTCGTGCCCTTCGCGACCGAGCGGATGTAGTTCTCGACGGTCTCGCGGATCGCGTCGGTGGTCGGTGCCATGAAAGCCTCCTCGAATAGAACATGTTCTAGATCAGGAGACTAGTGTCACCGGAGCCCGCAGACCAGGTCCCGCAGCGAATCGGCTCCGCCCCGGCGCGCGGGATGCTTGGCTGACACGAACTGGATGACGCTGCAGGTGCGCCGAGAGGAGTCTTCATGAGCGAGACGGCCGCGTTCACCCTCGACGGTCACGGCGGAACCCTGGCCGGGCGCCGCTGGCCGACCGAGAACCCGCGCTATGTCGTGTTGCTGTGCCACGGCTACGGCGAGCACTCCGGACGGTACGAGTACGTCGCGACCCGGTTCGCCGCCGACGGCGCCACGGTCTACGCGATCGACCACGTCGGGCACGGACTCAGCGACGGCGAGCGGGTCCTCGTCGAGGACTTCGAGAAGGTCGTCGACGACTTCCACCTGCTCGATCTGACCGCGCGGCGCGAGAATCCCGGCCTGCCCGTCGTGCTCGTCGGGCATTCGATGGGCGGGATGATCGCCGCGCGCTACGCCCAGCGATACGGCGACAGCCTCGCCGCGGTCGTCCTGTCCGCGCCGGTGCTCGGCACCTGGGCCGCGGTCGACGCCCTGCTCGCCGCCGACGAGATTCCCGACACGCCCATCGACCCGGACACGCTCTCCCGCGACCCGGCGGTGGGCCGCGCCTACGTCGCCGACCCCCTCGTGTGGCACGGCCCGTTCAAACGGCCCACGGTGCAGGCACTGAAGAACTGCCTCGACACCATCTCCGCGGCCGGTCCCGTTGATTCGGTTCCGGTGCTGTGGCTGCACGGCTCCGACGACGGCCTGGTTCCGATCGAGGGCACCGTGCAGGGCTGGGGGACGTACTCCGGTGCGCAGGCACGGTCCGGCACGTACACCGGTGCGCGCCACGAGATCTTCAACGAGACCAACCGCGACGAGGTCCTCGGGGACGTGCTCGACTTCGTGAACAGCGTTCTGCCGGAACGGAACTGATCCGGCAGAACGCTGTCACCCGGAATCGGTGGGTCAGCGCACCACGTTGATCATCTTGCCGGGCACCACGATCACCTTGCGGGGCGCGGCACCGGCGAGCAGCTCGACGATCTTCTCGTCCGCCAGCGCCGCCGCCTCGATCGCGTCGGGCTTCGCGTCGGCGGGCACCGTGATGCGGCTGCGCACCTTGCCGTTGACCTGGATCGGGTACTCGACGCTGTCCTCGACGAGCCACTTCTCGTCGGCGACGGGGAACGGACCGTGCGCGAGCGACTCGGTGTGCCCGAGCCGCGACCACAGTTCCTCCGCGAGGTGCGGCGCCACCGGCGCGAGCATCGACACGAGCGGCTCGACCGCGGTCCGCGGCGCGCCGTCCGGGTACGTCTTGGTGAGGTGGTTGGTGTACTCGATGAGCTTCGCGATCGCGGTGTTGTCCCGGAGGTTCGCGTAGTCGTCGGAAACACCCGCGATGGTGCGGTTCAGCGCACGCAGCGTGTCCTCGGCCGGCTCGGCGTCGGTGACGCGCACCGCGCCGGTCTCCTCGTCGATCGCGGCGCGCCACACGCGCTGCAGGAAGCGGTGGGCACCGACGACGTCCTTGGTCGCCCACGGGCGGGACTGGTCGAGCGGACCCATCGACATCTCGTACACGCGCAGCGTGTCGGCACCGTAGTCGTCGCAGATCTCGTCCGGTGCAACGGAATTCTTCAGGGACTTGCCCATCTTTCCGTACTCGCGGTTCACCCGCTCGCCGTTGTGGAAGTACTCGCCGTCGCGTTCTTCGACCTCGTCGGCGGGAACGTAGACACCGCGGGAGTCGGTGTAGGCGTACGCCTGGATGTAGCCCTGGTTGAACAGACGGCGGTACGGCTCCGACGACGTGACGTAGCCGAGGTCGAACAGCACCTTGTGCCAGAACCGCGCGTACAGCAGGTGCAGCACGGCATGCTCGACACCGCCGACGTACAGATCCACACCGCCCGGGTCGTTCGGGCCGTGGATCTCCGGCCGCGGACCGGTCCAGTACGCCTCGTTCTCCTTGGCGCAGAACTCGTCCGGGTTCGTCGGGTCGATGTAGCGCAGCTGGTACCACGAGCTGCCCGCCCACTGCGGCATGACGTTCGTGTCGCGGGTGTAGCGCTGCAGGCCGTCGCCGAGATCGAGGTCCACCTCGACCCACTCGGTCGCCTTCGCGAGCGGCGGCGACGGCTCCGAGTCGGCGTCGTCCGGGTCGAACGACACCGGCGCGTAGTCCTTCACATCCGGAAGTTCAACGGGCAGCATCGATTCCGGCAGCGGGTGCGGGTGTCCGTCGGCGGAGTACACGATCGGGAAGGGCTCGCCCCAGTAGCGCTGCCGCGCGAACAGCCAGTCGCGCAGCTTGTACTGGATGGTGCCGGTGCCGGCACCCGATTCCTCGAGCTTCGCGACGATCGTCTTCTTCGCGTCCGGGACGGCGAGACCGTCGAGGTAGTCGGAGTTCACCAGCACACCGTCACCGGTGTACGCCTCGGCGGTGATGTCGCCGCCGGAAATGACCTCGCGGATCGGCAGGCCGAACGCGGTCGCGAACTCCCAGTCGCGCTGGTCGTGTCCGGGCACGGCCATGATCGCGCCGGTGCCGTAGCCGGTGAGCACATAGTCCGCGATGAACACCGGCAGCTTCTCGCCGTTGACCGGGTTCACGGCGTACGCGCCGAGGAAGACGCCCGTCTTCTCCTTGCTCTCCTGCCGCTCCAGATCGGACTTGGCGGCGATCGAGGCGCGGTAGCCGGCGACGGCCTCGGCCGGGGTGGCGGCGCCACCGGTCCAGCGCTCGTCGACGCCCTCGGGCCACGCGCCGCCGACGATCTCGTCGACCAGGGCATGCTCGGGCGCGAGCGTGACGTAGCTGGCGCCGAACAGGGTGTCGGGGCGGGTCGTGAAGACCTCGATCTCGGCGTCCTCGTGGCCGTCGACGGCGAACTTCACCTGGGCGCCGTGGCTGCGGCCGATCCAGTTGCGCTGCATCGTCTTGACCTTGTCCGGCCAGTCCAGGAACTCGAGATCGTCGATGAGACGGTCGGAGTACGCGGTGATGCGCATCATCCACTGCCGCAGGTTCTTCCGGAACACGGGGAAGTTGCCGCGCTCGGAGCGGCCCTCGGCGGTGACCTCCTCGTTCGCGAGCACGGTGCCCAGGCCGGGGCACCAGTTGACCAGCGAATCCGAGCGGTAAACCAGGCGGTAGGCGTCGAGCGCGTCCTGCTTCTCGGCGTCCGACAGCGCGGCCCAGTCGCGGCCGTCGTCGAGGGTGCGGGCACCGGACTCGAGTTCGGACTCGAGTTCCGAGATGCGGCGGGCCTTTCCGGCCTCCGTGTCGTACCACGCGTTGTAGATGGTCAGGAAGATCCACTGCGTCCAGTGGTAGAAGTCCACGTCGGTGGTCGCGACGGCACGACGCTCGTCGTGGCCGAGGCCGAGGCGACGCAGCTGCCGCTTCATGTTCGCGATGTTCGCCTCGGTCGTGGTGCGCGGATGCGTGCCGGTCTGCACCGCGTACTGCTCGGCCGGCAGCCCGAACGAGTCGTAACCGAGCGTGTGCAGGACGTTGTGGCCCAGCATGCGGTGGTAGCGGGCGTAGACGTCGGTGGCGATGTAACCGAGCGGATGCCCGACGTGCAGGCCCGAACCGGACGGGTACGGGAACATGTCCTGCACGAACAGCTTGTCGGCGGGCACGTCGCCGGCCAGGGGGCCGACCGGGTTCGGCGCTTCGAACGTGCCGCGTTCGCGCCACAACTCCTGCCAGCGCTGCTCGATCCGCCCGGCAAGCTCGGCGGTGTACCGATGCTGCGGGGTGGCGTCGGACGACGGAGTGGAAGTCTGATCAGGACGAGTCACGGCGGTCGCTATCTACTTGGCTGGCGTCTGTTACCTCCGACCAGGGTAGAACGTGGCCGAACCCGACCGGACCGGCGGCTGCGTCCGGCGGTATCCTGGTCGCCGTGTTGATCGTCGCCATCGTGCTGTTCGTACTCGCCCTCGCTGTCGGTGTCGTCGCCGTCGCCGGGCTCACCGGACGGCTCGGACGCAACCGTTGGGCAGGTGTCCGCACCGCGGACACGCTGCGCGACGACGAGACGTTCGCCCTGGCCAACAAGGTCGCAGCCCCCAGCATCCTCGGTTCCGCCGTGCTGCTCGTCGCCGGTGGTGTCGCCGCGCTGACGCTGCCGACCGTCGCCGGTGTCGTCGCCGTCGTCGTCACGATCGTGGCGGCGTTCGCCACGGCCGGGGCCGGCGGATCCATCGCGGCGCGGGTGGCCGCTGTCACCAAGCCCGAGGAGACCGAGGGTTGCGGCACCTCGTGCGGCGCGTGCAGCCTGCGCGGCGCGTGCGAGCCCACCGCCTGACGACGGTCGGCGCCTGACGACACACGTCTCGGGCACTCTCGCGGATCGTCCCGCAGTCCCTACTCTGGGCCGGTGACGACCCGCCGCATCATCGATCCCGCCGGTGCCCTGTTCGGCATCGCCCTTCCGATCGCCGCCGCCGTGGCCGCGGTGCTGGTCACCGCTGCGTGGGAACCTCGCCTGCCCGCCGCGATCGCGACGCACTGGTCCGGTCCGGACCCGGACGGGTTCTCCTCGCCGATGTCGAACGCGTGGACGATCGCCCTGGTCATCGTGCTGGTCGGTGGCGGTTGCAGCGCGATCGCGGCGCTCGCGCAGGCCATGCTGATGATGCGGCGGTACATGCTCGTCGTCGGGCTGGGCGTCACCGGACTGCTGGTGACCATCCACGTGACCATGCTGGCGGCGCAGCTGGACCTTTCCGACGCGGCGCAGGCGCAGCTGCCGATGTGGTCGATCGGCCTCGGCGTTCTGCTCGGTGTCGCGGTCGGGCTCGTCGGTGCCGCGTTGCTCCGGGACTACCGGGAGCGGGTCCCGGCGACCGCTGCCCCTGACGCGAAGCTCCCTCGCGGTCGCGTCGAGTTGCCGATCGTCGACCAGGTCGGGACCGGCACCCGCACCACGGCCGTGCTGGCACTCGTGGTGCTGGGCCCGGCCGTGCTCGTGTGCTGGTCCGCCGGCTCCTGGTGGCCGCTCGCAATCTTCCTGCCGGTCGGGGTGCTGGTGCTGAGCCTGCTGCGGTTCCGGGTGACCGTCGACGAGGCCGGCGTGCGCGTGCGCAACCTCGGCATGACGGCGGTCGAATACGGCCTCGACGAGATGATCGGTGCGAAGGTCACCGAGACCCGGCCGTTCGAGGACTGGGGCGGCTGGGGGCTGCGCGCCAAGGGCCGCGGCCGGTACGGACTGGTCACCAACACGGGCCCGGCGCTGGTGTTCACCACCGCGGGCGGTCACGAGTTCACCGTGACCACGGAGCGGGCGCAGGAGATGGCCGGGGCGCTCAACAGCCTCGCCGACGCTCGCGTCCGCTGAACTCCGCGCCGGAATCCCGAACCGGCCGAGCTACGGGAAACGGGGACATCGTACGGACCGGTCCGGTTCAATGGAATGCGAATTTCCATGGAGCACAATCGACCGGATGCCCGGAGGTTCCAGTGAGTCATCGGAGACGATCACACCCCGACGGGATACTCGCTCCCGCCTACACGACCCGCCTCGACACCGACCCGGTGCCCGCGTCGAAACTGCCTCAGGGATCGATGGAACCGGACGCGGTGTACCGGTTCATCCACGACGAGCTGATGCTCGACGGCAGTTCCCGGCTCAATCTCGCGACCTTCGTCACCACATGGATGGAGCCGGAGGCGGGCCGTCTCATGGCGGAGACCTTCGACAAGAACCTCATCGACAAGGACGAGTATCCGTCGACCGCAGCGATCGAGGAACGCTGTGTCGCAATGGTCGCGGACCTGTTCAACGCGCCGGGACTCACGGAGTTCGATCCGGCGTCGGCGACGGGTGTGTCGACTATCGGCTCGAGTGAGGCGGTGATGCTCGCCGGGCTCGCCCTCAAGTGGCGGTGGCGGCAACGTCACGAAGCGGCCGGCGGCGACACCTCCCGTCCGAATCTTGTTCTGGGAAGCAATGTTCAGGTGGTGTGGGAGAAGTTCTGCCGCTACTTCGACGTGATACCCAAGTACCTTCCGATGGAACCCGGGCGCTACTCGATCACGCCGGATCAGGTGCGAGAAGCCGTGGACGAGAACACGATCGGCGTCGTCGCGATCCTCGGCACCACGTACACCGGTGAGCTGGAACCGGTATCGGAGATCTCCGCGGTTCTCGACGAGGTCGCCGCGTCGGGTGGGCCGGACGTGCCGCTGCACGTCGACGCCGCGAGCGGCGGATTCGTGGTGCCCTTCCTGCGTCCGGAACTCGAATGGGACTTCCGGGTACCGCGCGTGGCGTCGATCAACGTCAGCGGCCACAAGTACGGCCTGACCTATCCGGGAATCGGATTCGTGGTGTGGCGCGACCAGGACGCGCTGCCCGAGGACCTGGTGTTCCGGGTCAACTATCTCGGCGGCGACATGCCGACGTTCACCCTGAACTTCTCACGCCCCGGCAACCAGATCGTCGGCCAGTACTACAACTTCCTGCGCCTCGGCCGCTCCGGCTACCAGCGGATCATGGAAACGCTCCGCACGACGGCGGTCCGGTTGGCGCGGGGGATCTCCGAGATCGAGGGCATGAACGTCATCACGGACGGCAGCGCCATCCCGGTCATCTCCTTCGAACTGACCGACGATCCGGGCTTCACGGTCTTCGACATCTCACACGAACTGCGTGCCCGCGGATGGCAGGTGCCGGCATACACGATGCCCGCGGACGCCGAGGACGTCGCGGTGCTGCGGATCGTCGTCCGTGAGGGATTCAGCGCCGATCTGGCCCGGATGCTGCACACGGACCTCGTCGAGGTGTGCGACGAACTACGCAAGAGCGGAATCGGAAAGCATTCGACGGAAAAGCATTTCGCTCACTGAGCGGTGTGCCTTTGTGGCGGCTGGGACCGCCACAAAGGCACACCGGGGCCGAAGGCCCACCTAGTTGCGCTCGACCTCGATGGGGTGCGTCGCGAGCAGGGCGAGCGGCAGAGGCTGGCGGCGCAGGACGCGGGCCCACAGGTCCAGGCGGGCCGGGGCGAGAAGGTCCTGCGGCAGTGCCGACAGGACCATCCAGTCGCGGTTCCTCAATTCCCCCTCGAGCTGGCCGGCGCTCCAGCCGGCATAGCCCGCGAAGATCCGGACGCCTTCGACGACGGGTCCGACGACCTGCGGGTCGGTGTCGAGATCGATCATGACGACACGTCCGTCGACGCGGCGCACTCCGGGGATTCCGTCGGCGGAGGTGCCGATTCGGAGGGTGCCGAGGCACAGCGCGGAGTCGCGCCGGACCGGGCCGCCGACGAACAGGGCCTTCGGTTCGGCGGAGACCGGTACCCACTGGGGCAGGACCGCCCCGACGGCGGTGTCGCTCAGGCGGTTGAGTACGACACCGAAACTGCCCGATTCGTTGTGTTCGATGATGTAGACGACGGTGCGGCGGAAGGTGGGTTCGACGAGGTCGGTGGCCGACACCAGCAGGCTCCCGGCCCGCACGTTCGGCGTTGTTGCTGCCGTTCGGTCCTCGGGTTCGTCCTGGTGTTGCGCCACTCGGACATCATCCCACTGTCGCCACCCGGACGCCCGTAAGCCCCGCTCACGATTTTGGCGGTGCGGCCGTGAGACCGACCGTCTCGGCGAGGACCGTGAGATGGTGCTCGAAGAGGTCGTCGGGGGCGGCGAAGGTGTTCTCGCCGTATTGCCCGAACACCTCGAAACTCACCGCCCCGAACAGCGAGGACCACAGCAGAATGCCGCGGGCCAGGGCCGCGTCGGGGAGATCGGTGCCCGTTTCGCTGCGGATCCGGTCGAGGTCGGCGTGCAGGCTGCCGGGAATCCCGTCCGGCTCGGGCAGTCGCAGCGTGCCGTCCGCGTAGGCGCTGGTGAGAATCTCGACGAGCCGGGTCACGACGCGGGTGCCGGGTTCGGTGGTGCGCTCGGCCGGCGCGCGGTAACCGGGCACGGGACTGCCGAACAGCAGGGCGTAGCGGGCGGGCTCGCGCAGCGCCCACCGGCGGACCGCGCGGGCGAGGGCGCGGAAGCGTTCGGGCGCGTCGTGCGGGTCGACGACCACGACGGCGTTGTCGACGGCGTTGCCGAGTTCCTCGTAGGCGTCCACGACGAGCAGGGTGAGCAGTTCGTCGCGGTTGGCGACGTAGCGGTAGACGGCGGACGACACCACGCCGAGGTCGCGTGCGACGGCACGCAGCGACAGCGCGGCGGCGCCGTGCACGGCGAGGTGTTCGCGTCCGATGCGCAGGATGTCGGCCATCGTCTGCGCCCGGGCCCGGGCGCGGGGAGTCGTTGCTGCCATGCCGTCGAGCCTGCCCTCATCCGTGAGCACTGTCAACAAAAGTGAGCACTGCTCTTGACAGTGCCCGTTCGGAAGCGCATGCTCGATGCAAACGAGAGCAGTGCTCACATTTCGATGCAGAGGAGAACACCATGTCGAATCTCCAGGTCGTGTGCGGCGCCGGACCCATCGGCTGGACCGTGGCCCGGCAACTCGCCGACAGCGGCCGGCGCGTCCGCGTCCTCACCCGCTCCGGCAGCGGACCGGACCATCCGCTCGTCGAACGCGTCCGCACCGACGTCTCCGATCCGGACGCGCTCGCCGCCGCGTTCGGCGACGACACCGTCACCGCCGTCCACATGTGCATCCACGGCTCCGCCTACAGCGCCGAGGCGTGGGAACGCGAACTCCCGGCCGCCGAACGCACCGTCCTCGACGCGGCAGGGAAGGCCGGGGCCGTCGTGGTCTTCCCGGAGAGCCTCTACTCCTACAGCGAGCCCGGCCGGGTCATGCGCGAGGACTCCCCGCGCAACGCCACGACCGGCAAGCGCGGCGTTCGTACCCGTCTGCTCGCCGCACGCGCCGCGCACAGCACCCCCACGGTCAGCGTCGTCGCGTCCGACTACTTCGGCCCGCGCGCCCTGAACGCCCATGCCGGCGAACGCATGGTCCCCACAATCCTCGCGGGACGCACCCCTCGGGTGCTCGGCTCGGCCGACGTCCCGCACTCGTTCACCTACGTGCCGGACCTGGCCGCCGCGATGATCGCCGCCGCCGACACCCCCGCCGTGTGGAACACCGTGGTGCACGCACCCACCGCACCGGCCGTCACGCAGCGCGAAATGGTTGCCGCGTTCGCGACCGCCGCGGGCGTGCCGGTACCGAAGGTCGGCACCATCCCCGCGTGGGTGCTGCGCGGCGGCGCCCTGGTCAACCGCGACGCACGCGAGCTCGCGGAGATGCTCTACCAGTTCACCGATCCGTTCGTCATGGACTCGAACCGCAGCGAGGAGGCACTCGGCGTGACGGCCACACCGCTGCCGGTGGCCGCCGCCGAAACCGTGCGGTGGTGGCGCGAGCACCGGGCGGCGGCCTGACGTTCCCACCGCCTCTCCGGCGGGGGATAGTGTCGGGTCGTGCAGGAGTCGAAGCGGCAGGCATGGCGATCCACAGCGACGGCTCTCCGTCACTCACCGGACCTCGCCCGGCTCACCACCGTCCGCTTCGCGAGCCAGTTCGGTGACGGACTGTTCCAGGCCGCGCTCGGCGGGGCGATCCTGTTCAACCCCGAACGGCACGCCGATCCGGCCGCCATCGCCGCCGGGTTCGCGGTTCTGCTGCTGCCGTACTCGGTCGTCGGACCGTTCGCCGGTGCGCTGCTCGACCGCTGGGACCGGCGCCTCGTGCTGCTGTGGGCCAACATGCTGCGCGGCGCATTCATCCTCTCCGCGGCCGCGGTGCTGCTCACCGGCGGGGGAGAGACCGCTCTCCTCCTGCTGGCGCTCGCCGCCGTCGGCGTGAGCCGGTTCGTGCTCGCCGGGGTATCCGCGTCGCTACCGCACACCGTGGCCCAATCCTGGCTCGTACCGGTCAATTCCGTGCTCGCGACCGTCGGATCGGGGGTGTCGGCCGCGGGTGCCGCGGTCGCGGTGAGCACCATCGGGATCGTCGGCGCGGGCGACACGGGATCGGGAATCGCGGTCGCGCTGGGAGCGTCCGGATCGGTGATCGCGGCGGTCGCCGCCGGCGGCTTCCCGCGGCACGGTCTCGGTCCGGACGAGATCCTGCCGCGCAGCGCCGTGCGATCCGTCCTCGACGGACTGCACACCGGCGCCGTCGCAGTCTGGCAGGCACCCGGCGTCACCGTCGCGATGATCGGAATCGGCACCCACCGCATCGTTTTCGGCATCGACACCCTGATCATGGTTCTGGTGTTGCGCGAGGGCGGGAACGGCTCCGCGGCCGAAGGGCTCACCGGGTTCGGGGTCGCGGTCGCCGCGACCGCGACGGGCATGCTCGTGGCCGCGATCGTCACCCCGATCCTCCTGCCCCGGGCGGGACGGCCGCGCACGATCACCGGCGCACTGCTGACGGCCGCGATCGTGCAACTGCTGTTCGTCACGCTCCTCACCCAGACGGCGCTGCTCGTCGCCGCGTTCCTCCTCGGTCTCGCCGGGCAGGTCGTCAAGCTCTCGGGTGACGCCGCGATGCAGATCGAGATCGACGACGCCCGGCGCGGCCAGGTCTTCGCGCTCCAGGACACCGTGTTCAACATCGCCTTCCTCGCCGCGATCGCCGCGGCCGCCGTCTTCGTCGCACCCGACGGACGCTCGCCCGCCCTCGCCGTCGCGGGTGTCGGGATCTATCTGGCCGGACTCGCCGGGGTCCTCGCCGTGCGCCGCCTCCGGATGTGAACGGGTCCGATTTGTTAGGTTCTCCTGGTTCAGCACTCGAGTGCAGTTCCGTCAGGAGGCGCCCATGTCCCGTCGCGCGGTGCTCACGTCGCTGGCACTCGTCTCGCTGACGCTGCCGCTTCTCGCGGTGCCCGCGAGCGCCGAGGGCGCAGCTCCGGTGAACTCGTGCGGGGAGACCGGTTTCGATCCGGCCGCCGAGAAGCCCGGATCCGGCGCGCCGCCGATCGAGATTCCGCGCGTCCTGGAACTGCCGGTGCCGTACCCGGAGTTCGTGCAGGTCGAGGTGCCGGGGGCCGCCCCGGACACCACGCGGGTACCGCAGGCACCGCTGCCGGCGGATCCGTGCGCGGACCCGTGCCCGGAGACCCTGCCGGAACCGGACAGCCCGATCGGCGGCTCGAGCGGCTCCAGCGGCTCGAGCGGATCCAGCAGCGGGTCCTCCTTCCTCCCGCGCATCGAGATCGATCCGCAGCCCGAGACGATCCCCATCCCGGTTCCCGGTGGCGAGGCGCCGCCGCCGCAGCCGGCGCCGGATCCGGTCGCCCCGCCGGTCGAGCCCGGGGCGGCCGTCGCACGCCTGAACGCACCCGAAGTGGGCGAGGTTTCCCTGGTGTCGCAGTTGACCGGTCACGGCTCCGAGAACCGCACCGACTCGCGCTGGCAGGTCGACGGCACCGATCTCGGGATCTTCTGGGAATCGGCGCCCGGTGAGGTGGCCGTCGCGTTCGGCGACACCTTCGGCCACGAATGGGAGCCCCCGGGTGGTGCGGGCGGTGACTGGCGCAGCAACGTCCTCGCCTTCAGCACCGACACCGACCTGTCCGACGGCATGACCATCGATTCGATGGTCCAGGACAGCCCCTGCCACGCCGCCGAGATCCTCGATTCGCGGCACGTGCACAACTACGAGACCACCGTCATCCCCACGTCGGGATTCGCCATCGGTGACCGGCAGTACCTCAGCTACATGTCCGTGCGGCGGTGGAGCAAGATCCCCGGCATGTGGTACACGAACCTGGGCGGCATCGCCTGGTCCGACGACCACGGGCAGACGTGGACGAAGGACCAGCACGCCCGGTGGGACAACTTCTTCGGCGTCGGCCGGTTCCAGGTCGCGACGATGGTGCCGCAGGGCGATCACGTCTACATGTTCGGTACCCCCAACGGGCGCATCGGCACCGTCGGGCTCGCCCGGGTTCCCACCGCCGAGGTCCTGAACCCGACCGCGTACCAGTACTGGGTCGCCGGCGAATGGATGCCTGCTGCAGAACATGTCGCGACGCCGCTGTTCGCGGGCGTCGCGTCCGAACTGTCGGTGCGTTACGACGACGAGCACGACCGCTGGCAGATGAGCTACCTCGACCCGGTCGCGGGAAGCATCGTGCTGCGCCAGGCCACCGTCGCGCAGGGGGAGTGGTCCGACCCGTCCGTGTTGGTCCGCACCTCCGACTACCCGAAGGCCTACGGCGGATTCATCCACCCGTGGTCGAGCGGTGACGACCTGTACTTCACGATGTCGGAGTGGGACAGCTACAACGTCTACCTCATGCGCGCCCACGTCGGCGGGTGACGGGAAGCGTCGTCACGCGGAGCGGTGAATGCCGATCTCGGTGGCTTTGACGACGAACCACACCTGAGCACCGGGTTCGAGGGCCAGGTCCGCGACCGCGGCGGCGGTGATCTCGGCGGCGAGACCGGTGCCGGCGGCACGGACCAGCACCGTGGCTCCGCGCGCCTCGAGATCACCGACGGTGACCCGGAAACTGTTGCGGGGACTTCCGTGCGGTTCCTCGGCATACACCGCCACCGCGACGGGTGAGAACACCGCGACCGCGCGGTCGCCGGGCCGGCACCCCTCGTCGACGGTGCCGTGGACGGGACCGAACTCGGTGTCGAGACCGTCGGCTGCGACGGTGCCCGCGACCAGGTTGACACCGGCGATGCGCGCCGCGAACGCGCTCCGGGGTCGGGTGAGAACCTCACGCACCGAACCTGTTTCGACGACGCGGCCATCGTCGATCACCGCGACCCGGTCGGCCAGCGCCAGCACGTCGAGCGGGTCGTGGGTGACCACGAGTGCGGTGCGGTCCTGGTCGCGCAGGATGCGCCGCAACAACGAGCGGATCGCGGGAGCGGCGGTGACGTCGAGCGCCGACATCGGTTCGTCGAGCATCAGCAGGTGCGGCTGTGCAGCGAGTGCACGGGCGATCGCGACGCGCTGGGCCTGACCGCCCGACAACTCGCGCGGCCGGCGATCCGCGAACTCCGTGGCATCGACGGCCCCGAGCCAGCGCATCGCCTCGCGGTGGGCCCGCCGCCGGCGCGTGCCGGTGCTGCGCGGCGCGAAGGCCACGTTCGCGATCGCCGTGAGATGGGGGAACAGCAACGGTTCCTGCGCCAACATGGCCACGGACCTGCGGTGCGGCGGCACGTCGACGCCGGCTTCGGTGTCGGTGAGGACGCGGTCGCCGAGGGTGATGCGCCCGGTGTCAGGGCGCAACAACCCGGCAACCAGGTTCAGCAGCGTCGATTTCCCGGCACCGTTGGGTCCGAGAACCGCGAGTACACAACCGGATTCGACGTCGACGCTCAGGCCGACGTTGCGCGCCGCGATCCGGGCCTCGAGGTGCAGGGCGCTCACAGTGCACCTGCGATGCGTCGTCCCCGCGCGGCGACCACGATCGCGACCGCGACGAGCACGAGCAGCAGCGAGAGGGCCACCGCCGCATCGGGATCGGTCTCGCGCTGCAGGTAGATCTCCAGCGGCAGGGTGCGGGTGACACCCTGCAGGCTGCCCGCGAATGTGATGGTCGCACCGAACTCGCCGAGCGCGCGAGCGAACGCGAGGACCGCGCCGGACACGAGGCCCGGGAGCACGAGTGGCAGGGTGACGCGCCGGAACACGGTGGTGGGTCGCGCACCCAGGGTCGCGGCGACGGCCTCGTAGCGACGGCCCGCGGTACGCAGGGCACCTTCGAGGCTCATTACGAGGAACGGGAGAGCGACGAACGTCTGGGCGAGCACGACGGCGGTGGTGGAGAACGCGATCCGGAGACCGAACGCCTCGAAGTATTCGCCGAGCAGCCCACGACGGCCGAACGTGTAGAGCAGGGCGATACCGCCGACCACCGGCGGCAGCACGAGCGGCAGCAACACCAGCGACCGCAGGACCGGGATGATCCGAAACGTGCTGCGCGCCAGGACCGCTGCCATCGGAACCCCGAACAGCACACACAGAACGGTGCTGGCGGTCGCGGTGCGCAGACTGAGCGCCAGCGCCTGTAGCGACGCCTCGGAGGTGACGAGTTCGGGGAACCGCGACCAGTCGACGGTCAGCACCATCGACACCAGTGGCAGGATGACGAACACGCCCCCGACGGCCGCCGGCAGATAGATCCACCCCGGCAGGCCCGCCCGGCTTTCCGGCCTCGAGGTCACGGCGCTCCGAAACCGGCTTCCGCGAAGACCGTCCGCGCGTCGTCGCCGGTGACGAACTCGAGGAACTTCGACGCCAGCTGCGGATTCTGCGATTCCTCGAGCAGCGCGATCGGGTAGGTGTTCACGGCGTCGGCGGATTCCGGAAACGGCACCGCGGTGACCTTGTCGCCCGCGTTCGTGGCGTCGGTGACGTAGACGAGTCCGGCGTCGGCCTGACCGGAGGTCACCTTGCCGAGCACGTCGGTCACCGACGATTCCTCGCTGACCGGTTGGATGTCGACCCCTGTCTGGGTTTCGATCCTGCTCGTCGCAGTGCCGCACGGTACCTGCGGTGCACACACGACGACCTTCAGGCCCGGGCGGGTCAGATCCGCGAACGACGTGATGCCCTGGGGGTTTCCGGGTTCGGTGACGATGGTGAGGGTGTTGGTCGCGAAGTTCACCGGGTCCCCCGAGACCACACCGACTTCGGCCGCCTTGTCCATGTTCGCGGTGTCGGCGGAGGCGAACACGTCGGCGGGTGCGCCCTGGGTGATCTGCGCGACCAGGTCGGACGATCCCGCGAAGTTGAATTCGACGGTGCTGCCCGGGTGGGCGCTTTCGAACTGTGTGCCGAGTTGGGTGAATGTCGCCTTCAGCGAGGCCGCGGCGAACACCGTGATCGTCTCGGCGCTCTCCGGGGTGGATGCGGTCGTCTCCGACGCCGAGTCGTCACTCGTGCCGCACGCAGCCAGTGTCAGCACGGTACCGATCAGGGCGGCAACGATTCTCGCGCGCCTCACGACATCCCTCCGGGGGTTTCGACGATGACGGTGGTCGCCTTGACGACGGCCACCCCGATGCTGCCCGGTTCGAGGCCGAGTTCGTTCACCGCTTCGGTGCTCATGAGCGAGACGACGCGGTGCGGGCCGCACTGCATCTCGACCTGGGCCATGACCGTGTCCGCGACGACGCGGGTGACGATGCCGACGAACCGGTTGCGGGCCGAACTGCCGACGCCGAGCAGATCCGGGGCGGCGTCCGCCTGATGCCGCACGAATTCGGCCAGGACCTTGCCGTCGACGACCTTGCGCCCGGATTCGTCCCTGCTCGCCTCGAGCACACCCTGGTCGATCCAGCGGCGGACGGTGTCGTCGCTGACCCCGAGCAGCGCCGCGGCATCGCGGATCCGGAGGACCGTCACCGTCGACTCCGATCCGCACCTGCCCGAAACACGAGCTCATTGATCCGCATATACGTCACGGATCAGAGGATATACCCGTGGATGCGACCACGGTGGATTCCGCTCAGTACACGTCGCGGACGTAGCGCTTCTCGGAGGCCAGCTTGTCGACGAACGCGTCGGCGGCATCGGCGTCGAGACGGCCGTGGGTCTGCACGACCTCGCGCAGCGTCGCGTCCACGTCCTTGGCCATGCGGCTCGCGTCACCGCACACGTAGAAGTGCGCGCCGTCCTGCAGCCACTTCCACAACCGGGCACCGTGCTCCCGCATGCGGTCCTGCACGTACACCTTCTGCCGCTGATCGCGGGAGAAGGCCAGATCGAGGTTCGTCAGGAAACCGTCGGAGTGCATCGATTCGATCTCGTCGCGGTACAGGTAGTCGGTGTCCGAGCGCTGATCGCCGAAGAACAGCCAGTTCGCGCCGGTGTGCCCGAGTTCGCGCCGGTCGTGCAGGAACGCGCGGAACGGGGCGATGCCGGTTCCCGGCCCGACCATGATCATCGGGGTGTCCGAGGCGGGGGGCGGACGGAAATGCGGGCTGCGCTGCACGAAGATCGGGATGTCGACGCCCTTGCTGTGGTCGGCGAGGAAACTCGAGCACACACCGGCGCGTTCGTGCCCTTCGTATGCGTACCGCACCACCGAGACGGTCAGTTGGACCTCGCGAGGATCGGTCTTGGGACTCGACGAGATCGAGTACATGCGCGGCTGCAGCCGGGTGAGGATGGGCATCCACTCCTCGATCGGGGCCTTGAAGGGGAACTCCGAGATCACGTCCATCGCCTGCTTGCCGTACAGCCACTGCTGCAGTTCGATCTTGTTGCCGGGACGGAGCAGCTTGCCCAGTTCCGCACTGTCGCTCTGCTTCTGGACGAAACGCAGAAGGTCCTTCGTCACGCGGGTGATGTCGAGGAATCGGGTGGCGGCCTCGCGCAACGGGATCGTCGGCATGTCGCCGAGTTCGATCGGCGATTCCGGGTCGAGCGCGGTCACCTGAAGCCACTCGTCGACCGTGCCCGGGCCGTTCGTCGGCATCACGCCGAGGGCGTCACCGGCCTCGTATTCGAATGCCGGGTCGTAGAGTTCGAATCCGAACTGCCGCACGTCCTTCGACGATCCCGGACCGCTGAGCGGCACGTTGCGGATCAGCCGGGTCACGAGCGGGGACTTGCGGGTGAACACGGGTTCGCGCACCGCGACCGGCGCGCCGCCCGAGATGCTTCCCGACGTCCCTGTTCCCCGGAACATCTCCTCGACGCCGTTGAGCCACGCGAAAGCGGCGTCCTGGTAGTCGGGTTCGCAGTCCACGCGCTCGGTCAGCCGGGTCGCGTCGAGTTCGGCGAGCCGCTCGTCGATCCGGCGACCGTGCCCGCAGAAGTCGTCGTAGTTGGAATCACCGAAAGCGAGCACCGCATAACGTGTTCCGGGAAGCTTCGGCGCGTCCTCCCGGCTCAGCGCCTTCCAGAACGCGCTTCCGTTGTCCGGCGCGTCACCGTCGCCGAACGTGCTGGTGATGACGAGCAGATCCTCGATCTCTGCGAGCGAGGCGACGTCCATGTCGTTCATCCCCATCAGGGTCACGGCCCGGCCGGCCGCCCGGAGACGGTCCACGCACAGCTGCGCGAACTCCTCGGCATTGCCCGTCTGCGAGGCCCAGGCGACGACGATCGCGGAGGACGAATCTTCCTCCAGCACCGTGGAATTCGAGTACCGCACCGCGACGGGAGCGTGCGAGAACAGGCCCGCGAGCAGCCCGTCGAGCCACACCCGCTTGGCGGCCGGGAACGGCGCGGACTCCGGAAGCACCGGCACCACCTCGGCCGGCGCGTTGCGCAGTCCGGCGAGCAGCCCGGCCAGATAGAGCTGCTCGTTGCCGTCGAAGACCGGTACGGCCTGTTCGTCGATTCCGAGGGCCGCGGCGAGACGATCCACGGCCGGTGCCGTCTGCACCTCGGGCTTCTCCGGTTCGGGAGCCGAGGCGACCTTCGTCAGCGACACCGCGCACACCTTGAACTCGGGTTGCTGCGAGGCCTGGTCGATCGCGTCGTTGGTCACCGCGTTGATCGCGAGGTATTCGCCGTAGATGTCGTTCCAGTGGAACGGCGCGAACACCGTACCGGGCAGCACCCGGTCGGTGACCACGGCGGGCAGTACGGCCCGGCCGCGACGCGACGCGATCTCCACCCGATCGCCGTCGACGATCGAATACTGCTGCGCATCAACGGGATTGATCTCGACGAACGGATTCGGATTCAGCTTCTCGAGCTTGGCGACCTTCCCGGTCTTGGTCAAGGTGTGCCATTGGTGCTGCACACGCCCGGTGTTCAGGACGACGGGGTAGTCGTCGTCGGGCATCTCGGCGGGCAGCATGTGCGGGCGCGGGAAGAACACCGCCCGCCCGTTGTCGGTCGCGAACGCCAGGCGCGGCACCGAGCCGTCCTCCCGGACGACCAGCGATCGGCTGTTCCCGTCGTTGAGATAGCGGATGGGGTTGCGGTCGCTGTCGGCGTTCGGCGGGCAGGGCCACTGCACGGGCGTGTTGCGCAGCTGCTCGTAGGTGACGCCGCGCAGGTCGTACCCGGTGCGCGGATTCCAGAAGGCCTTGAGTTCCTCGAAGATCTCCTCGGCACTCGAGTACGTGAAAGCCTCGGCGTAACCCATCTCGCACGCGACCCGCGCGATGATCTCCCAGTCCGGCATGGCCTCGCCGACCGGATCGACGGCCTGCTGCAGGAGGGTCAGGTTCCGTTCCGAGTTCACCGCGACGTACTCGGATTCGGCCCACAGGGCACCGGGAAGCAGGAGGTCGGCATACGCGTTGGTCTCGGTTTCGAGGAACACGTCCTGTGTGACGACCAGTTCGGCTTTCTCGAGACCCTCGAGAACGGTTTTCCGGTTCGCGACGCTGGCAACGGGATTGGTGCAGATGATCCAGCACGCCTTGATCTCACCGGCCGCCATCTTCTCGAACATGTCCACGGTGCCGCCACCGACGGTGGTGCTCAGCGTGCCGCGCGGAACGTTCCAGACATCCTCGACGAACTCCCGATCGGCCTCCGCGAGCACGGTTCGCTGCCCCGGAAGACCCGGCCCCATGTAGCCCATCTCGCGTCCGCCCATGGCATTCGGCTGGCCGGTCAGCGAGAACGGGCCGCTGCCGGTCCGGCAGATCGCGCCCGTCGCGAGGTGCAGGTTGCAGATGGCGTTGGTGTTCCAGGTGCCGTGAGTGCTCTGGTTCAGCCCCATGGTCCAGCAACTCATCCAGTTGCCGGCCTCTCCGATCCACTGCGCGGCGGTGCGCAGATCCGCCTCGGGGATCCCGGTGATCTGCGAGACCGTCGCGGGCGGGTAGTCGGCGAGGAAATCGGGCATCGCGTCCCAGCCGTCGGTGAACTCGGCGACGAACTGCTCGTCGACGTGCCCGTTCTCGACGATCAGGTGCAGCAACCCGTTGAGGAGAGCCAGGTCGGTGCCCGGCTTGATCTGCAGGAACAGATCCGCCTTCTCCGCGGTCGCACTGCGCCGCGGATCGACGACGATGAGCTTCGCGCCGGCCTTGGCGCGGTCCATCATGCGCAGGAAGAGGATGGGATGGCAGTCGGCCATGTTCGAGCCGGTCACGAAGAACACGTCGGCGTGGTCGAAGTCCTCGTACGAACCGGGCGGACCGTCCGAGCCGAGGGACTGCTTGTAGCCGGTGCCGGCACTGGCCATGCACAGCCGCGAGTTCGATTCGATGCGGTTGGTGCCGATGAACCCCTTGGCGAGCTTGTTCGCCAGGTACTGCGCCTCGAGGGACATCTGGCCGGACACGTACAGCGACACCGCGTCGGGGCCGTGCGTGTCGACGATGCTCCGCAGACGCCGCGCGGTCTCGGTGATCGCCGCCGCGACCGGAACGGGCACGGGGTCGGCGCCGCGTTCGCCGCGGCGGTACGCGGTCTCGAGCCGGCCACCGGCGGCCAGCATCTCGGCGCTGGTGGCGCCCTTCGTGCACAGCCGGCCGAAGTTGGTGGGGTGGTCCTTGTCGCCGTACGCCTTCAGGACACGGCGTGTGCCCGTCACGGCGTCGGTCTCGACGTCGAGCACCATGCCGCAGCCGACACCGCAGTAGGAGCAGGCAGTCTTGACCGTCGTGATGTCGCCCCGCATTGCACCGCCCTCGAGTGAACAGGCCGTCCGATTCCGGCCGCGTTCCATGCTGCTGATGCGGTGTTGCGGGGGCATTAACAGGGATGAGTCCCCCGTGACATCTGGCTCACGAAATCAGGGGGGACCGGGTGAGGTACCCGAAACAGTCCCGAACTGTCACGATTGTCCGGCTCGGCCGGAGTCACGATTGTCCGGCTCGGCCGGAGTCACGATTGTCCGGCTCGGCCGGAGTCGCGACCGCCCGGCTCAGCCGGCGGTCTGCTCCGCCCACCACCGCCGCAACTCGGCCTCCGCCTCGTCGGGCCCGAGCGGACCGCGGTCCAGGCGCAGTTCCTTGAGGTAGTTCCAGGCCTTGCCGACCTGCGGACCGGACGGAATCCCGAGGATCTCCATGATCGCGTTCCCGTCGAGGTCGGGACGGACTCTGGCCATGTCCTCCTTCTCCGCCAGCGCGACGATCCGCTTCTCGAGGTCGTCGTAGGTCGCCTGCAACGCGGCCGCGCGACGCTTGTTGCGTGTCGTGCAGTCCGCGCGCACCAGCTTGTGCAGCCGCGGCAGCAGATGCCCGGCGTCGTGCACGTACCGGCGCACCGCCGAGTCCGTCCACTGCCCCTTGCCGTAGCCGTGGAACCGCAGGTGCAGGTAGACGAGCTGCCCGACGTCCTCGACCATCTGCTTCGAATACTTCAGGGCCTTCATGCGCTTGCGCACGAGCTTCGCGCCGACCACCTCGTGGTGGTGGAAGCTGACCCCGCCTCCCGGCTCGTTGCGCTTGGTGCCGGGCTTGCCGATGTCGTGGAGCAGCGCCGCCCAGCGCAGCACCGGGTCCGGGTCGCCGTCCTCGAGGTCGATGGCCTGCCGCAGCACCGTCAGCGAATGCCAGTAGACGTCCTTGTGCTGGTGGTGCTCGTCGATCTCGAGTTTCATCGCGGGGATCTCCGGAAGCACCCGGTCCGCGAGTCCGGTCTCCACCATGCACTCGATGCCGTCGACCGGGTAGTCGCCGAGAATCAGCTTGTCGAGTTCGGCCTGCACCCGCTCGGGGCTGATACGCAGGATCTCGTCGGCCATCTGCTCGATCGCCGTGTGCACCCGTTCGGTGAGGGTGAAACCGAGTTGCGAGACGAACCGGGCCGCGCGCAGCATCCTCAGCGGATCGTCGTGGAACGAGTCCTGCGGCAACGCCGGCGTGTCCAGGACCCCGGCGAGCAGCGACTCCATTCCGCCGAGGGGGTCGACGAATTCCCCGACGCCGTCGGGTCCGATGCGCACCGCCATCGCGTTGACGGTGAAGTCCCGGCGGACGAGGTCGTCCTCGAGTCGCGTGCCGTACTCGACGATGGGATGCCGGGAGACGCGGTCGTACGCGTCGGTCCGGAACGTGGTGATCTCGATCTGCTCGACACCCTTGACGGCGCTGACCGTCCCGAAATCGATGCCGGTGTCCCACTGGTGATCGACGAATCCGTGGAGCAGTTCCTGGACCCGGGTGGGATGCGCATCGGTGGTGAAGTCGAGGTCGGTACCGAGACGGCCGAGCAGGGCGTCGCGGACGCTGCCACCCACCAGGTACAGCTCGTGGCCGGCGGCGGCGAAACGCTCACCGAGCGGCGCCAGCACGTCGGACAGGGCACGCAGCGTGACATCGGCGCCGGCCAGCAACCGGGTGCGCCGATCGGCATCTGCGGAGGGAGAGTTCACGTCTTCGAACCTTACCGAGGCGGGCAAACGCGTGGTTCGGCCGGCAGCCACCTCACGCCAACTACTATCGACAAGGTGTCGCCCGCCGAACGTGCCAACCGGAACCGCCGCAGCTCGCGGCGGCGTGGCGGCAGCGGCGGATCAGCCGTCCGCTCGGGGGCGAACCCCGTCAAATCCACGGCGAATCCCGCCAAACCCCAGTTGAGGACGGTGCGCGAGACGTCGGCCGGGGGACTGGTCGTCGACGGGCTCGGTGGACCCCCCGAGCAGCTGTGCGCTGCGCTGATCGGCCGGACCGACCGGCGCGGCCGGCTGCTGTGGTCGCTGCCGAAGGGGCACATCGAGAAGGGTGAGACCGCCGAGGAAACGGCCATGCGCGAGGTCCACGAGGAGACGGGCATCCGCGGCAAGGTCCTCGCCGAGCTCGGCAGTATCGACTACTGGTTCGTCACCGAAGGCCGCCGCGTGCACAAGACCGTGCATCACTATCTGCTCCGCTACCTCGGTGGCGAACTGTCCGACGCGGACATCGAGGTCACCGAGGTCGCGTGGGTGCCCCTGACCGAGCTGCGGTCGCGGCTCGCCTATGCCGACGAACGCAAACTCGCCGACGTCGCGGATCAACTGATCGCCGAGATGACCTCCGCATGGCGGTTCGGCACCGGCGGACCGGAGGCCCGTCTCGGATGACCCTGATGATGCACCGGGCCGGTGCTGCGGTGCTTGTCGTGCTCGCACTCGTGTTCGCGACGATCGGCGGCACCGTGATCCTCGGGACGCTCGGCGGAGCGACCGCGCGCGCCGATACCGAGTCCTCCCGATTCCTGGAACTGCTCATCGACGAAGTCACCCCGTCCGTCGTGACCGACGGCAGCGAACCGGTGGTGAAGGTGTCCGGGACCGTGCGCAACATCGGCGACCGGGACGTCTCGGACATCGCCGTGCGGTTGCAGCGCGCACCGATGGTCGCCGATACGACCGAACTGCGCACCTCCCTCACCCTCGACCAGAGCGGCTACGACACGGTCGGCGAATTCGAAGCGGTCGACGACCTGCTCGAACAGGGCGAGGAAGAACACTTCAGCCTGGAGATGCCGCTGCGCTCGGCGGCCGAACCGTCGCTCGGCATCGACACGCCCGGCGTGTATCCGCTGTTGGTGAACGTCAACGGCACCCCCGAGTACGGCGGGGAGGCGCGGCTCGACGACGCCCGGTTCCTGCTCCCGGTCCTCGCGGTGCCCGAGGACGGCGAGGACCTTCCGCCGGTGTCTCCGACGCAGGGCGATCCCGCCGTCGTGACGATGCTGTGGCCGCTGGCCGACGAGCCGCGGCTCGCGGCGGGGGTGGCGGGATCCGTCACCGACCCGGTGCGGTTGGTCGACGACGAACTGGCCACGTCCCTCGCGTCCGGCGGCCGCCTCGACGGTCTGCTGAGAGCCGCGGAATCGGTCGCAGGCGCCGACCAGGGCCGGCTCCGTGGGGCCCTGTGCCTGGCGATCGACCCGGACCTGCTGGTGACCGTGACGAACATGACACGGGGCTACCTCGTCGTCGACGACCCGGCCGATCCGCTGGGTGACGCGAGCGACGGCGCAGGCACCGAGGCGGCGATCGACTGGCTGGGCCGGCTGCGCGCCCTCGCATCGTCGACGTGCACCGTCGCGGTGCCGTTCGCCCAGGTCGATCCGGTCGCGCTGGCCGATGTCGCCGCGGCGTCGCCCGCGGGTGACACGCTCGCCGCGGCGGGGCTCACCGCGCCCGCCGACATCGTCGACACCATCCTCGGCGTCACGTCGATGCGGGGCGTCGTGTGGCCGGATTCCGGTGTCCTCACCGAGAAGGCCGGGCTGCTGCTGGCCCAGGACGGCCCGGTGACCACCCTCCTCGCCGACAGCGGGATCGACACCTCCTCGGCCGCACCGCCCGTCACGCGCGTCTCGGGCGTGGACGGACTCACCGCCGCACTCTTCGACAGCTCGGCCGCCGCGGCGCTCGCCGCCGTCGGGGACCGCCCGTCGACGCCGTCCTTCGTGCCCGAGTCCGCGCGCTACGAACTCGGGGAGGATTCGGGGACCGCTCGCCTGCAGGACGCGCTGGGCGCGCTGGCGTGGCCGGCGCTGAACGGATCCGACGCGAACGGGTGGGAGGACGGCACGGCGAACCGTTCCGTGCTGTTCGCGCCGCCGCAGACGTGGACCCCGACCGAGGACGAGGCCACCGACATGCTGTCGCTGCTCGAGACCCTCATCCGGGCGGGGCTCGCGGTGCCGCGTCCGTTCGAGCAGGTCGTCGGGGCCGCGGCGGCGACCGTGAACGCCCCGGATACCGTGCTGCTGTCGTACCCGGAGCAGGCGATCGTCGACGGTGCATCGAACGTGGTGGTGGGGCACGCTGCCGAACAGGCCGGGCGACTCGACGCGCTGCAACTCGCGCTGGTCGAGGACCCGCAGGCCCAGCTCACCCCGCAGATGTTCATGGCTCCGCTGCGCGAGGACCTGCTGCGGTCGATGAGCCTGGCCGGTCGCCGGGGACCTGATCCGGGAGCGGCCGAACACGCCGCCTACACGCGGTCGAGGGCCGTCAGCGACGCCGTGGACGGGATGTTCGCGGGCGTGACGGTCCTCTCACCCGGCGGTGTCTACACGCTGACCTCGGAGCAGAGTCCCCTAGTCTTGGTCGCGCGCAACGATCTGCCCGTGGGCATCACCGTGCGGTTGCACGTGGACGCGCCCCCGGAGATGGAGATCACCGACATCGGGCCGACCCAGCTGCCGCCGCGCGGGAGCCGCACTCTCACGGTGCCCACGCAGATCAGCGACTCGCGGAAGCTCGGTGTGGAGTTCGCGCTCACCACCGAGTCCGGTTTGTCTCTCGGCACGCCGACGAGTGTGACGGTACGTTCCAATGCGTACGGCCAGATCCTCGCCATCGTCACCGGCTGTGCGGGGGCGCTCCTGCTGTTCCTTGCAGGGCGGCGACTCCTGCACCGGTTCCGCGGTGAACCGGATCCAGCCGACGAAGGGTACGAGAAGCGATGACCGGGAACCCGACCCGCGACGGTCGCGCGGCGCCCATGCCCGGCGGCGCGTCGGCCGAGGCAGAGGCCGTGTCGACCCGAGCTGTGTCGACCGAGGCCGTGCCGGCAGGGTCCGTGTCGGCCGAGGCCGAGGATTCCGGCGCCGCCTCCGAGTCCGCCGTTTCCGAGTCACGGAAGACCTCCGGCCTGCTCGCCGCATCCGGCTCCATCGCGATCGCGACACTGATGAGCCGCATCACCGGGTTCTTCAAGCAGGTCCTGCTCCTGACTCTGCTCGGTGCGGGTGTCGCGAGTTCGTTCACGGTCGCGAACCAGATCCCGAACATGATCTCGGAGCTGGTGCTGGGCGCCGTGCTCACCTCGATCGTCGTGCCGGTGCTGGTCCGCGCGGAACGGGAGGACCCGGACGGCGGTGCGGCCTTCGTCCGTCGTCTGTTCACGATGTCGCTGACGGTCCTGGCCGTCGCCGCGTTGTTCGCGACCGCCTCGGCCTCGTTCCTGGTGACCCGGTTCTTCCTCGACGCGGACGGCGAGGTCTCGACCACGCTGACGACGGCACTGACCTATCTGCTGTTGCCGGCCATCCTGTTCTACGGCCTGTCCGCGCTGCTCACGGCGATCCTGAACACGCGGCAGGTGTTCAAACCGGGCGCCTGGGCGCCGGTGCTCAACAACCTCGTCGTGCTCGTGGTGCTGGTCCTGTACTTCGTGCTGCCCGGCGAGATCACGCTCGATCCGGTGCGGATGAGCGATCCGAAGCTGCTTCTGCTCGGCATCGGTGTCACGCTCGGTGTCGTCACCCAGGCACTGTCGCTGGTGCCGGCGCTGCGGCGCGAGAAGATCAGCCTGAAGCCGTTGTGGGGCCTGGACGACCGGCTGCGGCAGTTCGGCGGCATGGCCGCCGCGATCGTGCTGTACGTGCTGATCAGCCAGGCGGGAACGGTCTTCGCCACCCACATCTCCTCCGGTGCCGACGAGGCCGGTCCGGCGATCTACAACAACGCGTGGGCCCTGCTGCAGCTGCCGTACGGCGTGCTCGGCGTGACGCTGCTGACCGCGATCATGCCGCGGCTCAGCCGCAACGCCGCCGACGACAACACCCCGGCCGTCGTCGACGACCTGTCCGTCGCGACGCGTCTGACGATGATCGCGCTGATCCCGATCGTCACGTTCTTCACGATCGCCGGACCTCAGATCGGCACCGCCCTGTACGGGTACGGCAGCTTCGGCTCCGGGAACGCCGACCTGCTCGGGCAGGCGGTGAGCTGGTCGGCGTTCACGCTGATCCCGTATTCGCTGGTCCTGATCCACCTGCGGGTGTTCTACGCGCGCCAGCAGGCGTGGACGCCGACGTGGATCATCCTGGGGATCACGGCCGTCAAGGTCGTCCTGTCGGCTCTCGCACCGGCCCTGGCGAGCGACAACGAGCACGTGGTGCTGCTGCTCGGTGTCGCCACCGGCATCGCGTTCACGGCCGGCGCGTGCATCGGCGGCTTCCTGCTGCATCGGACGCTCGGCAATCTGCAGATGTCGAACGTCGGCCGCACCGTCTGGAACGTGGTGATCGCGTCCGCCGCGGCCGCTGCGGCGATCCTGCTCGCGGACCGGTTGCTGCAGCTCGACGCGTTGAGCGAGCGTTTCGGCGGCATCGGATCGATCGTCCGGGTGGGAATCACCGGGGTGCTGATGATCCTCGTCGCGCTGACGGTGATGTGGGTGCTCAAGGTGCCCGAGGTGCTCGCGATCGTCGCCGCGGTCCGGCGCAAGGTCGAGGCGCTGCGCGGTCGCGGCGCCCCCGAGGTCCCCGAGATCCCCGAGGCCGACCCGACCCGGGCGCTGCCGGCGAATCCCCCGGCCGCGCCCCGCCGCCGCTACCCGGAGAGCGATGCCGAGAAGACCGTCGTACTGCCGCGCCTCGATTACCTCTCGTACGGCGGTTCCCCGTACGACGCGATCACAGAAGTCATCCCTGTCATCCGGGACCGACCTGGGGAACTCGATGCTCAGCAGCACCTCCCGTACCCTGGTCACCAGCAGGTTCGGCCCTCGCGGTACGGGTTGCAGCGGTTCCCGGGCCCGAGCGGTGCCCGTTTCCGCGCGCCAGGTGGACGAGTCGAAGAAGAAGGAGTCAGGGTGAGCGACGACCACGCTGCCGGCAAGTCCACGATCGATGCTGCCGTCCCCCCGGAGGCGAACGCTGCACCGGCGGACGAGTCCGTCGCGGCGAAGAACGCGCAGGCCGCGCCGGCGGAGGGTGTCGCGAAGCCGAACCCGTCGACCGACCGGGTCCAGCCCCCCGCGCCGAAGAGCGCCGCCCGTCCGAAACGCGACCCCAACTACGACACCGGGGTCATCCCGATCGGGTCGCCGCAGCTTCCCCCGCTGCGGGTCTCCGGTTCGGCACCGCGGGCGCCGATGCGTGGACCAGAGCTCATTCCGGGTGCCTCGGTCGCCGGTGGCCGCTATCGACTGCTCGCCCCGCACGGCGGTGCCCGTGGGCTGCGGTTCTGGCAGGCCCAGGATGTCAAGCTCGATCGCGAGGTGGCGCTGACGTTCGTCGACGCCGAGCAGCAGTCCGCGAACGTCACGGGCCCCGACGGACCGCAGGCCATCCTGTCCCGCACGCTGCGTCTCGGCCGGATCAGCTCGCCGGGTCTGGCCCGCGTCCTCGACGTGGTCCGCGGCAGCTCGGGCGGCATCGTCGTCTCCGAGTGGACGCCGGGCCGGTCGCTGCGGGAGATGTCCGGGACCGAGCCGTCCCCGATCGGCGCCGCCCGTGCCGTGCGCGCACTCGCCGCGGCCGCGGAGGCCGCCCACCGCGCCGGCAGCGCCCTGTCGATCGACCATCCCGACCGCATCCGCATCAGCGTCGCCGGCGACGCGGTCCTCGCGTTCCCCGCCACGTTCGCCGACTCCGACGCGGTGTCCGACGTGCGCGGCCTCGGCGCCGGCCTGTACGGGCTGATCACCGGCAGGTGGCCGCTGCCCGACGTGGCGGCGCCGGGAGCCTCCGCACCGGCGGGCGGGACCATCGGCGGCATGGCGCCGGCCGACCACGGTGCCGACGGCGCGCTCGTCGAACCGCGCGCGTTGCGGCCCGAGGTGCCCTTCGAGATCTCCGCGGTCGCGGTGCGGGCGCTGCAGAACGACGGCGGGATCCGGACCGCGGCGACCGTGCAGCACATCCTCGACCAGGCTTCGGTCGTCGACCAGAAGACGGACATGATCCCGGCGTTGCGACTGGGGCAGCGGGCGGCCGCCGAGGCACACGCACTCTCCGATCCGGAAGCGCTCGCCGAGAAGAAGAAGCGCTCCGAGCGGATGCTCATGGCGCTCGTCGGACTGGGCATCACGACCGTGGTGCTGCTCGCGCTGATCGGCTGGTGGATCGCGAATCTGCTGGCCGGCGGCAGCTCCGACGAACCGCTCACGAGTCAGGAGTTCGGGCTCACTCCGACCGCGGAGACGCCCGCCCCCGAAGCGGCGGCACCGGCGGAGGAACCGGCCCCGGCCGGCCCGGTCTCGGCGACCTCGGTCGAGGTGTTCTCGCCGCAGGGCACTCCGGACTCGCCTGCGACGGCGTCCCTTGCCATCGACGGTGATCCCGGCACACAGTGGAGCACCGACGCGTACTTCGATCCGTTCCCGTCGCTCAAGAACGGCGTCGGCCTGATGTTCGGTCTCGCCGATCCGGTAGCGCTGCAATCGGTCTCGGTCACCACGGACGATCCGGGCACCGTCGTCGAAATCCGCAGTGCGCCTTCGGATCAGGCGTCGCTGGATCAGACGCAGGTGATCGGTTCGGCCACTCTGGGTTCCGGTACCACGGAAATCCCGATCAGCGCGGAGGGCAGGACGTCGAACGTGCTGCTGTGGATCACCGACCTCGCCACCAGCGGCGGCAGCAACAAGAGCACGATCGCCGAGGTCACCTTCACCGCAAGCGAATAACCGCTTCGCTCACCGCAGATTCCGCGGGCGGATCGGATACCATCCGCGCGTGCGAATTTTCGGGGGGATCGCAAAAATCGCCGTGTCCGATGCCGAGTTACTGGCAGCGCATGCGGCCGGGGACGACCAGGCGTTCGCAACACTGCTGCGCCGACACTACGACCATCTGTGGAAAGTCGCCCGGCGAACGAGTTATTCGCCGGAGGACGCGGCGGATGCACTGCAGGAGGCACTGTTGTCGGCGCACCGCACCGCCTCGTCGTTCCGGGCGGACGCGGCGGTCCGGAGCTGGCTGCACACGATCGTCGTGAATGCGTGTCTCGATCGCATCCGCCGGAACCGGGCCCGGCCCACGGTTCCTCTCTATCTCGAGGACGGGGACGAACCGAGAACCGAACGCAACCACATTGCCGAGGTCGAGACCGCACTCGATGTGGAGGCCGCTCTCGAGGCTCTTCCCGACGATCAGCGGGTCGCGGTGGTCACGGTCGACATCGAGGGGTACTCGATTCGGGAGGCGGCCCGGCGCCTCGGTGTCCCGGAGGGCACCGTGAAGAGCCGCTGCGCACGCGGACGCTACAAATTGGCAGTGCTTCTGGGCGATCTGCGGGACCCGGGGAACCGAACCTGAGTCCGGACCGTCTAATTGTCTCGAGAGGGCACCGAGCCGCCGAGGAGGACTTCGCATGAACGAGGACGAACTGCCGCGTCCGCCGTACCCTGCGGACCTGCTCGCCGACCTTCACGCAGGCGCGCTCGACGAGGAGGTTGCCGAGCGTCTGTGGCCGCTGGTGCGCGAGGACTCCGACGCCATGGCCGTTCTCGACGCCCTCGGCGCCGTGCAGGAGCGCCTGCGCGGGCTCGCGGATCCGGACGCGCCCGGCGAGCCGATGCCGGCCGAGGTGGCGATGCGGCTGGACGACGCGGTCCTCGGCGCCGTCCGGGCCCACCGGCGTCGTCGTCGCATGTTCGCGGGTGCGGTGGTCGGTGCTGCCGCGGCCGTCGTCGCGGTGGTCGCGGTCGTGGTCGTCGGGGGAGTGGGTTTCCCGGGCCCGGATTCCTCGACCGAGGGACCGGTCACGCCGATCGCCGAGGGCCCGGACGACGCCGCGGCGCTCGAACCGGACACCCTGCGCAGCCTGGTCGGTTCCACCGATCTCGGGCCGCTGTCCGACGACCGCGCGCTCGCCGATTGCCTGGCCGCGAACGGCATCGACCCCGCGGGTCCGGTGCTCGGGTCCAGGACGATCGAGTACGGCGACCGGGACGCGGTCGTGCTGCTGGTGCCGGGCGGGGTCCCGCCGCAGCTCACCGCCGTGGTCGTCGGAACAGGTTGCGACGCAACACATCCCGAAACGCTGTACGTGACCTCGATCGGGTGAGGTCGGGGGTCAGCGATCCGCCACGGGCAGCAGCAGTTCCAGGATCCGGGCCCGCAGCGCGGGCGTGTCGTCCTCCGCGGCGATGAGGCTGCTGAACAACGCGGAGCCCGCGGCCATCACGAGAACGGCGAGCGCATCGAGGGGGTCCCGGTCGGTACCGTCGGAGAACAACGCGGTACTCGGGCCACTGAAGGTGCGCCACAACGTATTCCGCAGATCTTCGTGGTCGCGGAGTGCGGTGAGCAGTCCGGGGAGCGCGGCCCGCACGTCCGGGCGGGAGAACAGTTCGGCGCTGCCGGTGACCACCCATTCGATCCATCCGCGCCGATCGATGCCGTCGTACGGTTCGAGATCCGGCGCGGAACCGAGCAGTGCGTCGAGCACGAGATGTTCCTTGCTCGGCCAGCGGCGGGTCAGGGCGGCGCGGCCGACGCCGGCGCGGGCGGCGATGCCCCGCATGCTCAGACGTTCCCAGCCGACCTCGACCAGCATTTCTCGGGTCACGGCCAGGACTTCGGCGTCGATTCGGGGTTCGCGGGGGCGTCCGGGTGCGGCCAGCGACATACAGGTTGTATCTTTCCGTATGCGATGTGATCCAGACCATCGCGCAGGGCTATAGTTGAACGGCAATTACGATACCACTGGCATCGAAAGTAGGGCCATGTCTCCGTCGCGACCCCAAGTGTTCGAACCGGCTCGACTCGGACCACTCACGCTCCGTAACCGCATCGTCAAGGCGGCCACCTTCGAAGGGGTCATGCCGCTCGGCGCGATCACCGACGAACTCGTCGAATTCCACGCCGAGGTGGCTCGCGGGGGCACGGCGCTGACCACCGTCGCCTACTGCTCGGTCTCCCCGGGAGGTCGCGTCCATCGCGACACCGTCGTCCTCGACCGCGAGAGCATCCCCGGACTGCGCCGCCTCACCGACGCCGTGCACGCCGAAGGCGGCCTCGCCTCCGCCCAGGTCGGCCACGCGGGCCTCGTCGCCAACCAGATCTCCAACGGCACCAAATCGCTTGCCCCGTCCACCCGCATCAGCGCGCCCGGAATGGGCCTGGTCCGCGGGGCCTCCCTCGAACAGCTCGACCGTGTCGTCGAGGACTACGAGAACGCCGCCCGCAACGCCGTCGAGGCCGGCTTCGACGCCGTCGAGGTGCACCTCGGGCACAACTATCTGCTCAGCTCGTTCATGAGCCCCAACCTCAACAAGCGCACCGACCGTTACGGGGGATCCCTCGAGAAGCGCAGCGCGTACCCGCGCCGCGTGCTCGAAGCCGTGCGCAAGGCCGTCGGGGACAAGGTCGCGGTCATCGCGAAGTTCAACATGACCGACGGCGTCCCCCAGGGCCTGTGGCTCGACGAGTCGCTGCCCATCGCCAAGATGATCGAAGCCGACGGCCACATCGACGCGATGGAACTGACCGGCGGCAGCTCGCTGCTCAACGGCATGTACTTCTTCCGCGGCGAGGTCCCGCTGAAGGAGTTCGTGGCCTCGCAGCCGAAGATCGTGGGCTGGGGTCTCAAGTTCTACGGTCCCAAGATCTTCCCGACCTACCCCTTCGAGGAAGGCTTCTTCCTGAAGGAAGCGCGCCAGTTCCGCTCCGAACTGAAACTGCCGATCATCCTGCTCGGCGGCATCAACCGGCTCGACACCATCGAGAACGCCCTCGAGGAGGGATTCGACTTCGTCGCGATGGGCCGGGCACTGCTGCGCGACCCCGACGTCGTCAACAAGTTCCGGGACAAGAAGGCCGACGAAGGTCTGTGCATCCACTGCAACAAGTGCATGCCGACCATCTACTCCGGCACCCACTGCGTGATCCGCGAAGCGCTCCGCGAGGCACCCCAGACGGTCTGATCCGTTTCCGCGACACCGCTGCCACTGCCCGCCTGCGGACGGAGGCAGCGGTGTCACTGCACGGTGGCAGCGGTGTCTCTGCACGGTGGGGGAGGGGAGTGGTTCCGCCCCGGCAGCGGACGACGAACGGGCCCGAACGGACAGAGTGTGGTGTGACGCACGGCGCGGGCGGAACAACACCCTTTACCCTGGTGTTGTTTCTTTCGTTGCTGCACACCGACGCGCATCGCACCACCAGTCACAGACGAACCGGAAGGCCCGAATGACCACTCCGCCCACGATTCACGACCTCATCATCGTCGGTTCGGGACCGGCCGGATATACGGCCGCGGTGTACGCAGCCCGCGCCGAACTCGCGCCCCTCGTCTTCGAAGGCACCCAGTTCGGTGGCTCCCTCATGACCACGACCGAGGTCGAGAACTTCCCCGGTTTCAAGGACGGCATCATGGGCCCCGAGCTCATGGAGCAGATGCGTGAGCAGGCGCTGCGCTTCGGCGCCGACATCCGCACCGAGGACGTCGACGAACTGGACGTCACGGGTCCGGTCAAGACGGTCGTCGCGAACGGTGAGACCTACCAGGCCCGCGCGATCATCCTGGCGATGGGCGCGGAGCCGCGCTACCTCGGCGTCCCGGGCGAGGAGCGGCTGCTCGGCCGCGGCGTCAGTGCGTGCGCAACCTGCGACGGCTTCTTCTTCCGCGACCAGGACATCGCCGTGGTCGGCGGCGGGGACTCCGCCATGGAGGAGGCCACCTTCCTCACCCGCTTCGCGCGCAGCGTCACGCTGATCCACCGCCGCGACGAGTTCCGCGCGTCGAAGATCATGCTCGAGCGTGCCCGCGCCAACGAGAAGATCCGCTTCGTCACCAACGCGCAGGTCGTCGAGGTGCAGGGCGAGAACAGCGTCACCAACCTCGTCCTCGAGGACACCGTGACCGGCGAGCGCAGCGACCTGGCCGTCACGGGCCTGTTCGTCGCGGTCGGACACGACCCGCGCAGCTCCCTCGTCGCCGGTCAGGTCGACCGCGACGCCGCCGGCTACGTGCTCGTGCAGTCGCCGACCACGGCCACGTCCGTCCCGGGCGTGTTCGCCGCCGGCGACCTCGTCGACCGCACCTACCGGCAGGCCATCACCGCGGCCGGCACCGGCTGCTCCGCGTCCATCGACGCCGAGCGCTGGCTCGCCGAGCATGCGGCCGCCGACCTGTCCGCAGCCTCGGCAGAGGCCTGATCGACAGCCTCGGCAGAGGCCTGATCGACAGCCTCGGCAGAGGCCTGACACCCCCGCTTCGCCCATCCGAATTTCTAGGAGACATCGTGGCCAACACCATCACCATCACCGATTCCTCGTTCGTCGAGGACGTTCTGCAGTCCGAGAAGCCGGTCCTCGTCGATTTCTGGGCCACCTGGTGCGGTCCGTGCAAGATGGTCGCCCCGGTCCTCGAGGAGATCGCCGGTGAGCACAGCGACAAGCTGACCGTCGCGAAGCTCGACATCGACGCGAACCCCACCTCGGCCCAGGACTACAAGGTGATGTCGATTCCCACGATGATCCTGTTCTCCGGTGGCAAGCCGGTGAAGACGATCGTCGGCGCCAAGGGCAAGGCGGCGCTTCTGCGCGACCTGGGTGACGTTCTGTAGTAGCGTCCCACCGATCGACGCCCGGCGAAGGACACAACACCTTCGCCACGGATGCGCCCGGATTTCTCCTGTTCCGGGCGCATCTGCGACAATCGAGCGATGCGGCCTGCCCTGCGGGCACCATCAGGTCAGCACGGAAAGGCCCGAGACATGCACCGACTGCGTCACGGCGACCACGGCCCCGCTGTCGCCGAGATCCGCAGCACTCTTGCCGGTTTGGGCTTCCTCCACGACGCCACCGCTTCGCGGGACTGGGTCGGCTCCGACGTCGTCTTCGACCGTGAACTCGACGGTGCCGTGCGCGCCTTCCAGCAGCAGCGGGGGCTGCTCGTCGACGGGATCGTCGGCCCCGCGACCTATCGGTCGCTGAAGGAGGCGTCGTACCGGCTCGGCGCCCGCACACTCATCTACCAACTGTCGGCTCCGCTGTACGGGGACGACGTTGCCGCGCTGCAGACCCGTCTGCAGGACCTCGGGTTCTACGTGGACCGGGTAGACGGCTACTTCGGGCCCCGCACCCACGAGGCGCTCAGTTCCTTCCAGCGGGAGATCGGCCTCGCCTCGGACGGCATCTGCGGCCCGGAGACACTGCGCGCGCTGGAACTGCTCGGCACCCGCGTCTCCGGTGGTTCACCGCACGCGATCAGCGAAGAGGAAATCGTCCGCCGCTCCGGCCCGCAACTCAGCGGCAAGCGGATCGTGATCGATCCCGGTCTCGGCGGCAAGGATCACGGCGTGATCGTGCGCAGCCGCCACGGTGTGATCTCCGAGGCGGACATCCTGTGGGACCTCGCCCGCAGGTTGGAAGGGCGGATGGCCGCCACCGGCATGGAGACGTTCCTGTCGCGGCCGTACCACGCGAACCCGACGGACATCGAACGCGCCGGCACCTCGAATGCGTTCGGCGCGGACCTGATGATCTCGCTGCGGTGCGATTCGAGCCCCAACCCGGCGGCGCGCGGCATCGCCAGCTTCCACTACGGCAACGCGCACGGCTCGGAGTCGATGATCGGTCAGGTCCTCACCGGCTACATCCAGCGTGAGATCGTCGCCCGCACCTCGCTGCAGGACTGCCGCAGCCACGGCCGCACGTGGGACCTGCTGCGACTGACCAACATGCCCACGGTGCAGATCGACCTCGGTTACCTCACCAACTCGCAGGACGCGGCGCTGCTTTCGGATCCCCGATCGCGCGACGTCATCGCCGAGGCGATCCTCATCGCCGTCAAGCGTCTGTATCTGCTCGGACAGGACGACCAGCCGACGGGCACCTACACGTTCGCCGAGTTGCTCGCCGAGGAACTGTCGATCACCGAGACCCGCTGAGCGCGGTCCGCCCCGAACACGAAACACCCCGCCGGCCTCGGGCCGGCGGGGTGTTTGTTTCACGTGAAACAGTGCGTTCGCGTCAGCGCGCTCCGACCGGGGTGCGGGACCCGTCGAGTTCCGCGATGGTGATCGACGCGGCCTCGATCAGCCGGTCGAGCGCGGCCTCGACCTCTTCCTTCCACCCGTGATCCCGATTCAGTTCGAGGCGAAGCCGGGGGAAGCGCGGGTGCGGGGCAACCACCTCGAAGCCCATGTCCTCCAGAAAATCGGCGGGGATCATGCACTCGAGGGGGGAGCAGTCGAGTGCCGCCGTCGCCGTCGGCACCCCGCTGTTCTGCTCGGCATCGTCGGTGGCCCGGATCCCGAACGCTTCCAGGGCGCGCACATTGCGCCGGACCAGATCGTCGACGACCGCGCGGATCAGTTGACTGCCCAGATCCAGGTCGTCGGCGTACGGCTCGATCCGCATGCTCGTCAGCAGGATCGCGTCGGCGCTGACCGGCGAGGTCGGGAACAGCTGCGCGCGCGGAACCATGTTGGGCGGAGCATAGAACGCGCAGCCGGCCGGTTTGTCGTCGACCGTCGCGAGCTGCGCGCACGAACCCCACTGCAGCATGACCATCGACAGCCACGCTTCCTTTTCGAACTCCGGATCGCAGAAATCGCGCGCACCGCGGACCGCCCCCGGATCCATCTCCCAGAACACACAGCGCCGCGCGTGCGCCGGCAACTGGTCGATTCCACTCAGCGTGAGTGATGTGACTCGAGTCGACACCGGTCTACTTCGCCTCCACGTCCGTATTCTCGACTGTCGTCCTGCATGGGCGGCCCGTCAAGAAGGATCGACCTGGGACTCCATCATCGTCACGATGCGCTGCAGATCGTCGACCGATCCGAACTCGACGACGATCTTGCCTTTGCGCTTGCCGAGGCTCACGGTGACGCGGGTGTCGAAGGAGTTCGACAGCCGCTCCGCGACATCCTGCAGACCGGGCATCTGGATCGGCTTGCGACGCTGCGGCGCGGCGGTGGGACCGTCACCGCGGTTCGCGAGCATCACCGCCTCCTCGGTGGCACGCACCGACATGCCCTCCGCGACGATGCGGGCCGCCAGGGCCTCCTGAGCGTCGGCACCGGCCTCCAGAGACAACAGCGCCCGCGCGTGCCCGGCGGACAGGACTCCGGCGGCGACCCGGCGCTGCACCGCGACCGGAAGCTTGAGGAGACGGATCATGTTGGTCACGACGGGCCGCGACCGTCCGATGCGCGACGCCAGTTCCTCGTGGGTCACCTCGAACTCTTCGAGCAGCTGCTGGTACGCGGCGGCTTCCTCGAGCGGGTTGAGCTGGACGCGGTGGATGTTCTCGAGCAGTGCGTCGCGCAGCAGCGCGTCGTCGTCGGTGTCGCGGACGATGGCCGGGACCGTTTCCAGGCCGACCTCCTGGCAGGCCCGCCAGCGGCGCTCGCCCATGACGAGCTGGAAGCGGTCGCCCTCCGTGCGGCGGACCACGATGGGCTGCATGAGCCCGAATTCGCGGATCGAATGGACCAGCTCGGCGAGGGCCTCCTCGTCGAACACCTGACGCGGCTGCTTCGGGTTGGCCTCGATCCGGTCGATCGGCACCTCGACGTACACCGCTCCGGTGGGGGAGGGGAGGGGCTGCTCCGTCGAAGCAGTCGCCGGGGACGCAGCGGGGGTGGTTCCGTCGCCGATGATCACGTCGGCGGCGGCGGATCCGAGGCCGCTCGACGGGATCGTCATGCCGGACACACCGCTCGCCTTACGCGCCGCAGCGGTCTTGCCGGTGGTGTTGTTCTTGCTCGGCGCGTTCCCGGCGGGAGCCGGCGCAGAGGGAGCGGGTACCGTCGGTGCCGTCGCGGTCCCGGTTCCGGCAGGAGCCGTCGCGGGTACCGGAGGTGCTTCGACCGGCCCGGTCGGGATGAGCGCCGCCAGACCCCGTCCGAGACCTCCCTTGCGTGTCGCGCTCATTCGTTCCCCTGATTCTTGTCGTGACCTCGCGCCGCCAGTTCGCGCCCGGCGTCGAGATAGCTCATCGCACCGCGCGAACCTGGATCGTAGTCGAGCACGGTCATTCCGTACCCGGGAGCTTCGGAAACCTTCACGCTGCGGGGAATGACGGACCGCAGGACCGCGTCCCCGAAGTGGGCTCGCACTTCGGCCGCGACCTGATCCGCGAGCTTGGTGCGACCGTCGTACATGGTCAGCAGCACGGTCGAGACGTGCAGTTCCGGGTTGAGATGCGACTGGACGAGTTCGATGTTGCGGAGCAACTGACCAACGCCCTCGAGGGCGTAGTACTCGCACTGGATGGGGATGAGCACTTCCTTCGCCGCGACGAGCGCGTTGACGGTCAGCAGACCCAGCGACGGCGGGCAGTCGATGATGATGTAGTCGTAGTCGCGATCGCCGAGAGCAGCGGCGGTCAGCGCGTTCTTCAGCCGGTTCTCGCGGGCGACCATCGAGACCAGTTCGATCTCCGCACCGGCCAGGTCGATGGTCGCGGGAATGCAGAACAGCTTCTCGCTGTGCGGGCTCTGCTGGACCGCCTCGGACGCCTTCACCTCACCGAGCAGCACCTCGTAGCTCGACGCGACCCCCGAGTAGTGGGGGACACCGAGCGCGGTGCTGGCGTTGCCCTGCGGATCGAGATCGACGACGAGCACCGTCAGCCCCTGGACCGCGAGCGCGGCGGCGAGGTTCACGGTCGACGTGGTCTTGCCGACGCCGCCCTTCTGATTCGCGACGGTGAAGATCCGTCGTTCGGTCGGCTTCGGCAGAGAGTCTGCGGCGCTCGGGTGGAGGACCTGGCTCGCGCGATGGGCTGCGGCCCCGATCGGAGTGTCCGCCGCGGAGATTCCGTCGAACGGCACCGGGAAGAATTCGTCGTCGATAGCTTCGGTTTCACGTGAAACAGCAGACTCGGATCCACCCGACATTGAACGCTCCTTTATCGTCGACCCGCACCCGGGACGGTCGGCGTTGACGTGGTTGAGGCACGAGATTGCACATCTCGATGCGACGCCCGAGGTCCGTCGAACCACCGCCGTCGCATTGGTCCCCTCTTTTCGTTCAGTATTCCATCCCGCATTCTAGGGCCACACGGTGACACTGCCGACTTTTCTGTTTCACGTGAAACATGGCGGGGCCACACCTGTGTTTCACGTGAAACACGACACTCCGAGAGTTGTCGCCGAGGTGCCCGTCACCGCTTCACTGCGGGCGGATAGGACCATCCAGCGAAAGTCTCTTTGCGGGAACAACTTTCGACAGATATCTAGCCAAATCTATTGGCTTTCAAAGATTTCTGTATACGACCATGTCGATCGGGCTTCGGGGGCCCCGACATTGCCGTCACAGTGACGAAATGGAATCGATCTCCGAGTACCACCCCGCACGCGGCCGATTTCGTCTCATTCGGCGTTCCGAAGTCGTCCCGGAAGATCTCGAGAGAATTACTCGAGCTCGAGATGCTCGAGGGACTCGAGGTTTTCTCGTATGTGTCGAACCTCGAGTTCGGTAGCAACACGAACCACAGGAATTCGTGGCACGAAAAGACCCCTCCGCCACCCGGTGGGGTAGGGGAGGGGTCGATGTTTCACGTGGAACGTGCGCGTCTATTTCTTCTTGCGCCGCCGCGGTTGGCGTGCCATCCGTTCGGCCTTCACCACGATGGTGGGTGTCTCCAGCAATCCGACGCCGCACTCGAGCACCTCGAGATGGCCGGCACCGAGTCGTTCGAGTTCGTCCCGGTCGCGTTCGATTTCATCGGCAGCGGAGCTTCCCTTGAGCGCGAGCATCCGGCCTCCCACCCGGATCAGGGGCAGCGACCACTTGGCGAGTTTCGCGAGGGGGGCGACCGCACGGGACGTGACGACGTCCGCGCCACCCGCCTCCTGCAGAACCCCGGGCTGTTCGGCGCGCCCGCGCACGACCAGAACGTTCTCGAGTCCGTGTGTTTCGACGAACTCCGCGAGGTAGACGGAGCGACGCAGCAGCGGTTCCACGAGCGTGATGCGCAGATCCGGACGCGCGATCGCAAGCGGAATGCCGGGGAGTCCGGCCCCGCTGCCGACATCGACGACGCTCTCGTCCTTCTCGATGAGCTCACCGAGCACCGCGCAGTTGAGCAGGTGCCGGTCCCACAACCGCGGGACTTCACGGGGTCCGATGAGACCCCGTTCGACGCCGTCGGTCGACAAGGACCGGTGGTATTCCTGGGCGAGAGCGAACCGCTCGCCGAATACCTGATGCGCGACCTCGAGGACGCGTTCCTCGTCATGTTCCACGTGAAACATCCTCTCCCTACCGCCCATTGCCCCGGAACACCGGGGTCACACACGAACGGAGGGGCCCGACGTGACCGTCGGTGCCCCTCCGCTGTCGATTCTCACCGAATGCCGGTGGCGCTCAGTCCTTGATGACGACGACGCGACGCTGCGGCTCGGCGCCTTCGCTCTCGCTGGACACCCCGGGGATCTTGGCCACGGCGTCGTGCACGATCTTGCGTTCGAACGGCGTCATCGGTGCGAGCGACTCGCGCTCACCGGTCTCGAGGACGCGCTTCGCGGCGGCCGTGCCGAGCTCGGTCAGCTCCGCACGCTTGCCCGCACGCCAACCGGCGATGTCGAGCATCAGCTTGCTGCGTTCACCGGTGGCCTGCTGCACCGCCAGCCGGGTCAGTTCCTGCAGCGCGTCGAGCACCTCGCCCTGCCGGCCGACGAGCTTCGTCAGGTCGGCGCCGCCGTCGATGCTCACGACCGCGCGATCGCCCTCGACATCGAGGTCGATGTCACCGTCGAAGTCGAGCACGTCGAGAAGCTGTTCGAGGTAGTCGCCGGCGATTTCGCCTTCCTCGACCAGGTAGTCGTCGTCCTCGGTGTCGAGGTCCGCGTCGAGCTTCGCGGAATCGGCCGTCACGTCGATGTCCTCCTGTGCCTTGTCCAGGTCACTGGCCATGGTTCGCCCTCTTCTACTTCGGTCAGCGCCGCTTGCGCTTGGAGTTCTTGGAGCCGCCCTGCTTCTTCGCCGTCGGGGACCCGGATCCGCCCGCGGGCTTCTCCGGTTCGTCGCTCACAGGCTTCTCGAGAGACAGTTCGTTCTCGTCGCTTCCAGGATTGTCGGCGATGGCGGGGTTCGCGCCCTTTTTCTTCGCACGATCCGGCCGAGCGCCCGGTTTCGGCGCGTTCTCGTTGCGACGCGCGACCGCAGCCGCCTTCTTCTCGGCTTCCTCCTGGTCGATCTTGCGGAAGACGAGGTGCTGCTGGCAGTAGGTCCAGATGTTGTTGCTCACCCAGTAGATGAGGATTGCGATCGGCAGGAACGGGCCACCGACGAGTACACCGAGCGGGAAGACGTACAGCGCCAGCTTGTTCATGATCGCGGCCTGCGGGTTCGCAGCAGCCTGGGCGCTCTGCCGCGCAACCGACGCGCGGGAGTTGAAGTGCGTGGCGATACCGGCGATGACCATGAGCGGGATCGCGACCGCAGCGATCTGCCAACGGGTGGGGATACCACCGAACGGTGCGAACGCTTCGAGCGAGGCCATCGGCTGGGTGATCCACGCGGAGATGGGGGCGCCGAACAGGCGAGCGCTCAAGAAGGACTGCACGTCCTCCGGGCTGAACGCGTAGTTACCGATCTGCGCGTTGGTCACCGGGTCCAGACCGAGCTGCCCCACACCGGTACCCGTGCGGTTGAAGGACCGCAGCACGTGGAACAGACCGATGAACACCGGCACCTGCAGCAGGACCGGCAGGCAGCCCATCAGCGGGTTGAAGCCGTGCTCCTTCTGGAGCTTCTGCATCTCGAGCGCCTGCCGCTGGCGATCGTTGGCGTACTTCTTCTGCAGCGCCTTGATCTGCGGCTGCAGCTCCTGCATCTGCCGCGTCGTGCGGACCTGCTTGACGAACGGCTTGTACAGGATCGCCCGCAGCGTGAACACGAGGAACGCCACGGACAAGGCCCATGCGACACCACTGTCCGGACCGAGGAAGGGGATGGCGCCGAAAATTTTGTGCCAGAACCACAGGATCCAGGACACGGGATAGTAGATGAAGTCGAGCACGGCTCTGTGTACTCCTCTGGTCGTCCATGATCGCCACCCACGGCGTCGGTCTCAGGTCTACGCTCGCCCGTCCAGAACTCGGCCGGGCGAGCGGGGCCGACGTTCGGGCACCGGATCCCACCCACCAGGGTGCCAGGGCGCACACTTGAGCAGTCGCACGATCGCCAGACAAGATCCGACGACGACTCCTCGCGTGCGCAACGCCTCGACGGCGTATTCGCTGCACGTGGGAGTGAATCTGCAGGTCGGCATCCGTGTCGGCGACACGTACGTGCGGTACAGCTCGATGCAGAAGATCAGTGCCCGGGCCGGCGCCGAGCGGATCTTCGACCAGGCGGCAGTCATGCCGACTGCCCCGAGTCCGCGAACAGGCCGAGCTTGGTGAGACCCGAACGGACCTGACGCTCGAGATCGCGGGAGGTCGCGGTGGCCGCACCGGGCAGAGCACGAAGGACGATGTCGGCGTCGGACGGAACATCGTTCACGATGCCGGCGCAGATATGACGAAGCCGGCGGGCGACTCGATGTCGAATCACCGCCGGCCCGACAGCCTTGCTCACGACCAGCCCGAAACGCGGGCCGTCGCTGTTCACCACGAACTCGGACCGATCCCTCTCGATCGCATGTACGACGAGATCGCGCCGACCTTGCCGGCGCCCGTGGCGGACTGTCTCGGAGAAGTCCGCGCGACGGCGCAGGCGGTGCGGCTCAGGCAGCACCCCGAGCTCCCGTTACCGGGATCAGGCGGTGAGGGAGGCGCGGCCCTTGCGGCGACGCGCCGACACGATCGCGCGACCCGCACGGGTGCGCATCCGGAGACGGAAGCCGTGAACGCGCGCGCGGCGGCGATTGTTCGGCTGGAACGTCCGCTTGCCCTTGGCCACGGTCGACACTCCTCGAAGTTCTGTGACGCCCGCAGGCGTCAGCGGTCTAACATTTTCGGAAATCGCATGACCCGTACCGAACGCGGCTGTGCAGCGACGCAGCACGGATCCGTCACTGCCGTATGAGTGACTGTTCGAGGCTACTCGGAGCGGGGTGCGAAATCAAACCGCGCCACCTCGGCGGACGCAACCCGACACGCCGCCTGCCTGCGGTTCCCCATGTCACGCAATGCATGTGACGACGGTCACCTGCGGTGTAGGCTCCCCTCATGGCTTCGCAGGGGACGAAGGTTCACGCGCACCACCGACTGTTGTCGCTGCCGGGTCACCGGCGATGTGCGCTGCCGGGTCACCGGCGATGTGTGCTGCCGTGCCACCGGCGATGTGCCCGCCCGCCGGTTTCGTGCCTCACTCGAGAACGACCCTGACCGAAGCGGTAAGCCGCGGTCCCACGGGGTTCATCGACAGGGGTGACTCGACCCCGGCGCCGATCGGGCGTCATCCGGACCCGCCGGTTCACTCGAACAGATCGTTCACCAGCGCCCTGCGACCTCCGCGACCCGCAGCAGGGCGTGACACGATGCTTGTCCACACCTGTGGATAATTGTGTGGAAACTCGAACCCAGGAACTGTGGAGGACAGCTACGTGACCGACGAGCCGAACGCGCTGGCCGATGTGTGGTCGGACGTCGTCGCCGAACTCACCGCCGACGGCGGTGCGCTGACCAAAGGCCAGAAAGCATGGCTTGCGCTGGTCAAACCGCTGACCCTCGCACAGGGATTCGCCCTGCTCTCGGTCCCGTCGTCGTTCGCGCAGGAGGCCATCGAGCGGGATCTGCGCGAGCCGATCCTGCGCTCGCTCAACCGTAATCTGGGCCATCGTGTGGAAGGCCTCGGCGTGCGGATCGAAGCGACCGAGGAGACCGGCGACCCCGGCGAGGACCCGTACGCGGTCCCGCGCGACACCCTGCCCCTGGAGGGGCTGCCGCTCGATGCCCGGCCGGCCGAGCCCCGCACCCGCAAGCCCAGCCCACGCGACATGGCTCAGCCCTTCCGGCACCGTCGTCTGTCGTCCCTCGACCACGAGGTGCTCGAGGTGGAGGCCGGCGAACTCGAGGAGGTCGACGACGATCGGGAGGCCATCACCGCCGTCCGCGAGTCGTGGCCGTCGTATTTCACCCAGCCGCCCGCCCCGAGCGCACCGGCGCCGTCGGGCGGTAGCAGCAGCCTCAACGCCAAGTACACCTTCGACACGTTCGTCATCGGCGCGTCGAACCGGTTCGCCCACGCCGCGGCGGTCGCGATCGCGGAGGCACCAGCCCGCGCCTACAACCCCTTGTTCATCTGGGGTGCGTCGGGCCTGGGGAAGACCCACCTGCTGCACGCCGCCGGCCACTACGCGCAGCGGCTGTTCCCGGGCATGCGGGTCAAGTACGTCTCCACCGAAGAGTTCACGAACGACTTCATCAACAGCCTTCGTGACGACCGCAAGGTGGCATTCAAGAAGCGCTACCGCGAGACCGACATTCTGCTGGTCGACGACATCCAGTTCATCGAGGGCAAGGAAGGTATCCAGGAGGAGTTCTTCCACACCTTCAACACCCTCCACAACGCGAACAAGCAGATCGTCGTGTCCTCGGACCGTCCGCCGAAGCAGCTCGCGACCCTCGAGGAGCGGCTGCGCACGCGGTTCGAATGGGGCCTGATCACCGACGTGCAGCCGCCGGAACTCGAGACCCGCATCGCGATTCTCAGCAAGAAGGCCCGGATGGACCGGCTGGATGTCCCGCACGACGTACTCGAGCTGATCGCCAGCCGGATCGAACGCAACATCCGGGAACTCGAGGGTGCCCTCATCCGTGTGACGGCGTTCGCGTCGCTGAACCGGCAGCCGCTGGATCTCACCCTCGCCGAGGTCGTGTTGCGCGATCTCATCCCGGACTCGACGGCTCTCGAGATCAACTCGGCCACGATCATGGCCGTGACCGCGGAGTACTTCGGTACGTCGATCGACGACCTGTGCGGCCCCGGCAAGGCACGGCCACTGGCACAGGCACGGCAGATCGCCATGTATCTGTGCCGGGAGCTGACGGACCTGTCGTTGCCCAAGATCGGGCAGACGTTCGGCCGCGACCACACGACAGTCATGTACGCGGACAAGAAGATTCGCAAGGAGATGACCGAGCGGCGCAAGGTCTACGACCAGGTGCAGGAGCTCACGGCACGCATCAAGCAGCGGTCCAAGCGCTGACGGAGACACTCACATCGAACGGGTCCGGACTCTCGAGTCCGGGCCCGTTTTCGTTCGTCCACAGTCCGTGCACAGGCTCTGCACACCTGTGAGGTATCCCGAATCTCGAGATCGGAAAACATCCTCACACCTGTGGACTAGCATGTGCAGAACGCGGAATCTCTGTGGACGAACGGTGCACCGATCGTGGATAGTCTCGAGATGTTCACATTCATCCTCGAGTAGTCCTCGAGTTCATCCTCGAGTCATCCACCCCGTCGGACCGCGCGTCACCAGCGTAGACGGTCGTTACTCCACAGATTCCACACCCCCTATTACTGCTTTTGAGTTTCTTTCAAGAAAAACTCTTTGAAAACAGGGGGTGTGGAGCACTCGAGTCCACAGGCCTCTCGAGAGCGCCGACTCGCTCGAGCCCTCGGCTTTCCAAGCCGCAGTCGAAGGCATACCGTGGAGCGACGTCCCCGATGCCACCTTTCGGTGTCGGGGCCCTGTGTCAGACTTCTAAGGACTTGGCAGCCCCCCGACGTGCACTGGAGCACGTCAGCTCGGACGAGAGGATCCACCGGCAGATGGAGCTTGGAACCATGAAGTTTCGTGTTGCTCGCGAGGACTTCGCCGACTCTGTCGCTTGGGTGGCTCGCAGCCTCCCGTCGCGTCCTCCGGTCCCGGTCCTCGGCGGGGTACTGCTCGCGGCCGACGAGCAGGGCCTGACCGTCTCCGGTTTCGACTACGAGGTCTCCGCGCAGGTGCACGTCTCGGCCGAGGTGATCACGCCCGGTCAGGTGCTGGTGTCCGGCAAGCTGCTCGCGGACATCACCCGCGCGCTGCCGAACAAGCCCGTCGACGTCGTGCTCGACGGCACCCGCGTGCTCATCAACTGCGGCAGCGCGAAGTTCTCGCTGCCGACGATGCCCGTCGAGGACTACCCGCAGCTGCCGGAGCTGCCGCAGCAGACCGGGTCGCTGCCCGTCGACGTGTTCTCCGAAGCGATCAGTCAGGTCGCGGTCGCGGCCGGCAAGGACGACACGCTGCCGATGCTCACCGGCATCCGCGTCGAGATCGACGGCACCGACATGGTCCTCGCGGCCACGGACCGGTTCCGTCTCGCGGTGCGCAAGGTCGAGTGGATGCCCACCGCGGAATCCACCAGCTCGGCGGTGCTGGTTCCCGCCAAGACTCTCTCCGAGGCGGCAAAAACCGTTGGTGGTTCCGGTAATTCGCCCGTCCAGCTCGCGCTGGGCAGCGGATCCGCGGTCGGTGCGGACGGGCTCCTGGGCATCGTCGCCGACGGCCGCCGCACCACCACGCGCCTGCTCGACGCCGAATTCCCCAAGTTCCGTCAGCTGCTGCCGACCGAGCACACCGCGATGGCGACCGTCGAGATCGCGCCGCTCGTCGACGCGATCAAGCGTGTCGCGCTGGTCGCCGAGCGCGGTGCCCAGGTGCGACTCGAGTTCGCCGACGGTGGCCTGCTGCTGTCGGCCGGTGGCGACGACGCCGGCCGGGCCGAGGAATCGCTGCCGGCCGAGTTCTACGGCGAGCCGCTCGTGATCGCGTTCAACCCCGGCTACCTGCTCGACGGGCTCGGTTCGCTGCACACCGAGAAGGTCTCGTTCGGCTTCACCACGTCGAGCCGTCCGGCGGTGCTGCGCCCGGCTCTCGACGAGGAGCCGGAGCCGGACGCGTCGGGCACCTTCGCCGCGCCGGAGAGCGACTACACGTACCTGCTGATGCCCGTGCGTCTGCCGGGCTGACCGGCACGGACGAGGTGAGCGGCCCGTGTACGTTCGCACCTTCTCACTGCGCGACTTCCGGTCCTGGGACGCCGTCTCGGTGGACCTGGTTCCGGGGCCGACGGTGCTGCTCGGGCGCAACGGCCACGGCAAGACCAACATGCTCGAGGCGCTGGGTTACCTCTCGACCCTGACCTCGCATCGCGTGTCCGGCGATGCGCCGCTGCTCCGCGCCGGCACGTCACGGGCGCTGGTGAGCGCACACGTCGTCAACGCCGGCCGCGAACTGGCCCTGGACGTCGAGATCAACGACGGCAAGAGCAACCGCGCCCGGATCAACCAGTCGCCGACGCGGCGGCCCCGGGAGATCCTCGGAATCCTCCGGACCGTGCTGTTCGCCCCGGAGGACCTGTCGCTGGTCCGCGGCGATCCCGGCGATCGCCGGCGCTTCCTCGACGAACTACTCACAACCCGTATCCCCAGGCTGGGGGGCGTTCGTGCCGACTACGACAAGGTGCTGCGGCAGCGGTCGGCGCTGTTGAAGACCGCCGGCGGTGCCCTGCGCCGGGGTGCCCGCTCGGCGGACGGTGCCGGGGCCCTGGCGACGCTGGACGTGTGGGACGGGCACCTGGCGTCGCACGGTGCCGAACTACTTGCGGCGCGTATCGCGCTGCTGCACGATCTGGCGCCGCACGTGGTCGCCGCGTACCGCTCGATCGCCCCGGAGTCGCGACCGGCGCTGCTGCGCTATCGCAGCAGTCTCGGCGACGCCCTTCCCCCGGAGTTCGCGGACCCGGCGCGCCGCCCCGAACCCGGGGACCGCGCGACGATCGAGGCGGCGTTCGTCGCGGCGCTGGCCGCCGCCCGGACCCGGGAGATCGAGCGGGGCGTCTGCCTGGTGGGTCCGCACCGCGACGAACTCGAGTTGATGCTGGGTGATCAGCCGGCGAAAGGCTATGCGAGCCATGGGGAATCGTGGTCGTATGCGCTGGCGTTGCGGCTGGGTGCGTTCGAGTTGCTGCGGTCCGACGGCACCGATCCGGTGCTCATGCTCGACGACGTGTTCGCGGAGCTGGACCGGCGGCGGCGTACCGCGCTCGCGGCGGTCGCGGCGTCGGCCGAGCAGGTGCTGATCACCGCGGCGGTCCCGGAGGACGTGCCGTCCGAGCTTGCGGGGACCCGGTTCTCGGTGCGCGCCGAGGACACCGAGCGGGGCCGGTTGTCGGTGCTGACCCGAACCGAGGTCGAGGAGGTGCGGCCGTGAACGACGAGAACGGAAGCGTTTCTCCACATCATCCACAGGATGATCCACAGGAACCGTTGCGGGGCATCGATCTTGCGCGTCGTGCTCTCGAGGAGGCTCGAGCGGCCGCCAAGGCCAGCGGCAAGTCCGTCGGGCAGGGGCGTGCGTCGCGGGGACCGGTGCGGCCGCGTCGTCGTCGGCGTGGATGGTCCGGGCCCGGCCCCGACGAGCGCGATCCGCAGCCGTTCGGTGCGCTCGTGAACGCCCTGGCGAAGCAGCGCGGATGGTCCGGTCACGTGTCGGAGGGCACGGTGCTGGGCAGCTGGGCGCGTGTGGTGGGCGACGACATCGCCGCGCACGCATCCCCGACGACGTTGCGCGAGGGTGTGCTGCACGTGTCCGCGGAGTCGACGGCGTGGGCGACGCAGCTGCGGATGATGCAGGCGCAGATCCTCGCGAAGATCGCCGCGGCGGTCGGGCACGGGGTGGTCAAGGAACTGCGGATCACCGGTCCGACGGCGCCGAGCTGGCGCAAGGGCGAGCGGCACATCCGCGGTCGCGGACCGCGCGACACGTACGGCTGAGCCGCAACCGTAGATTTATCTATAACCGAGTGTTACGTTAAATTCGCCCAGGCCGGAAAGGGTCTCGCACGGCCATCGGCGGATCGCTGGAAACTGTTGTTGTTCAACGGTTTTCGTCGCTTCCTGTCACTCGGGAGGTTTCTGTGTCCACACTCACCGTCACCCGCGACTCGATCCGTCTCGAGGTCGTCGTCGAGGGGAATCCGCACGGCCCGACGCTCGTGCTCGTGCACGGCTGGCCCGACACGCACGCGCTGTGGGACCGCGTCGTGCCGCTGCTCACCGACGAATTCCGCGTCGTGCGCTACGACAACCGCGGTGCCGGAGCCTCGAGTATTCCGCCGCGGGTGCGGGACTACCGGCTCAGGGAACTGGTCCGGGATCTGAACGCGGTCGTCGACGCGGTCGGCGGGGGACCGGTGCACCTGCTCGGCCACGACTGGGGTGCGGTGGTGTGCTGGGAGGCGGTGTGCGAGCCCGGCGCGGCCGGCCGCATCGCCTCCTACACCTCGGTGTCCGGACCGAACCTGGACCATCTGGGGTTGTGGATGCGCAGGAGCCTGCGCTCGGGCCGATTCGCCGGCCCGCTCGCCCAGGCCGTCGCGTCCGCGTACACGCTGGCGTTCCAGCTCCCCGGGGTGCCGGTCCCCGTCCTGCGGTGGGTGCTCGCCCCGAACTGGGCGCGTTTCGTCGGCCTGTTCGACCGCGCCGATCCGTCCGTCGTGTCGCCGGCGCCCACCCTCGCCGACGACATGGTGCACGGCCTGAAGCTCTACCGCGCCAACATCCGGCGTCGGCTGGACTCGCCGCGGGAGCGCGTCACCGACGTGCCCGTTCAGCTCGTGCTGGCCGGCCGCGACCGGGCGGTGCGGCCCGTGGGATACGAGGACACCGAACGGTGGGTGCCGAACCTGCACCGGGAACGGCTCGATGCGGGACACTGGTCGCCGCGGACCCACCCCGGCGAGCTGGCCCGCCTGACCGGGAACTTCGTCCGGCAGACGGCCGAGCGGGAGTCTCCGCGGCAAATTTGATGCGACGGGCCGCGTGATCGCCGCTGCGTGGCAATGAGCGGGGCGGTAAGCCCGTCCTGTGTCGTCCCCGGCGCTTGTCGTCGCTGCAAGTAGGATGGGTGGACATGCGTGGCGCGAACGCGCGCGAGGCCGAGGCGGAGAAGGAGAGCTACCCACCCGTGGCTGCCCAGAAGTCGAACAAGAGCAAGAGTGACTACGGTGCTTCGTCCATCACCGTTCTCGAGGGACTCGAGGCGGTGCGCAAGCGCCCCGGCATGTACATCGGCTCGACCGGGGAACGCGGTCTGCACCACCTGATCTGGGAGGTTGTGGACAACTCCGTCGACGAGGCGATGGCCGGATACGCGACCAAGGTCGACGTGACCCTCCTCGAGGACGGCGGCGTCCAGGTCGTCGACGACGGCCGCGGCATCCCCGTCGGAATGCACGCCTCCGGTGCCCCCACCGTCGAGGTCGTCCTGACACAGCTCCACGCAGGCGGCAAGTTCGATTCGGACGCCTACGCCGTCTCCGGTGGTCTGCACGGCGTCGGTATCTCCGTCGTCAACGCGCTGTCCACGAAACTCGAGGTCGAGATCGACGTCGACGGCTACCACTGGGAGCAGACGTACACCGCGTCCAAGCCCGGTGAGCTGATCCGGGGTGAGGAGAGGAAGACCACCGGCACCACCGTGCGATTCTGGGCGGATCCGGAGATCTTCGAAACCACGACCTACAACTTCGAGACCGTCGCGCGCCGCCTCCAGGAGATGGCGTTCCTCAACAAGGGCCTCACGATCACGCTCACCGACGAGCGCGTCGCCCCCGAGGAAGTCACCGAAGAGGTCGTCAGCGAACTCGCCGAGGCGCCGAAGACCGCCGAGGAGCAGGAGACCGAGCAGTCTCCGGAGGCGCCGCACAAGGTCAAGTCCCGCGTCTACCACTACCCGGGTGGTCTCGAGGACTACGTGCGCCACATCAACCGCACCAAGCAGCCGATCCACAACTCGGTCGTGGGCTTCACCGCGCGCGGTACCGGCCACGAACTCGAGATCGCGATGCAGTGGAACTCGGGCTACTCCGAGTCCGTCCACACCTTCGCCAACACCATCAACACCCACGAGGGCGGCACGCACGAGGAAGGCTTCCGTGCGGCGCTGACCAGCGTGGTCAACAAGTACGCGAAGGACAAGAAGCTCCTCAAGGACAAGGACCCGAACCTCACCGGTGACGACATCCGCGAGGGCCTCGCGGCGATCATCTCGGTGAAGGTCTCGGAACCGCAGTTCGAGGGCCAGACCAAGACCAAGCTCGGTAACACCGAGGTCAAGTCGTTCGTGCAGAAGGCGTGCAACGAGCACCTGACGCACTGGCTCGAGTCGAACCCTGCGGACGCGAAGACGATCGTGACCAAGGCCGTGTCGTCGGCGCAGGCCCGCGTCGCGGCCCGCAAGGCCCGCGAGCTGGTGCGCCGCAAGAGCGCCACCGACCTCGGCGGCCTGCCCGGCAAGCTCGCGGACTGCCGGTCCAACGACCCGAGCAAGTGCGAGATCTACATCGTGGAGGGCGACTCCGCAGGTGGTTCCGCCAAGTCCGGTCGCGATTCGATGTACCAGGCGATCCTGCCGCTCCGCGGCAAGATCATCAACGTCGAGAAGGCCCGCATCGACCGTGTCCTCAAGAACGCCGAGGTCCAGTCGATCATCACGGCGTTCGGCACCGGCATCCACGACGAGTTCGACATCTCGAAGCTGCGCTATCACAAGATCGTGCTCATGGCCGACGCCGACGTCGACGGCCAGCACATCGCGACGCTGCTGCTGACGCTGTTGTTCCGGTTCATGCGCCCGCTCGTCGAGAACGGCCACGTCTATCTCGCTCAGCCGCCGCTGTACAAGCTCAAGTGGCAGCGTTCCGAGCCGGAGTTCGCCTACTCGGACCGCGAGCGCGACGGACTGCTCAAGGCGGGTCTCGAGGCCGGCAAGAAGATCAACAAGGACGACGGCATCCAGCGCTACAAGGGTCTCGGTGAGATGAATGCCACCGAACTGTGGGAAACCACGATGGACCCGAGTGTGCGGGTCCTGCGTCAGGTCAGCCTCGACGACGCCGCCGCGGCAGACGAGCTGTTCAGCGTGCTGATGGGCGAGGACGTCGAGGCTCGCCGGAGCTTCATCACCCGGAACGCGAAGGACGTCAGGTTCCTCGACGTGTGATGCCGGTGTGACGGCAGGGCACGAGTTGTGTTGCAAATCACAGCTTTTGCCCTGCCGTTTTCGCGTGTCGGTGGCGCACGTAATAGCGCGGGCACATTACCGGTGAGTACTATCTGCTGCGATCGTGTGTTCGCGATTGTCGATCGGGGGACGGCGGTGCCGGGGGAAATGGAAAGTTCTTCCGTATTCCCTGTATGTCCCGCTAAGGTGCCCTCACCCAGGAACGCCTCATTCGACTGCTTCCACGCGGTGCTTCGCGCCCGGTCGTCGGATCGGGTCGGGTGGAGTGCAGTGCAGAGTCGTGATCGGGGTGGAAGGAGAGCTTGATCCATGAGTGACGATTCGCCGCCCCGGCAGCGGTGGTGGAACATCGAGGGGTGGGGTCTTCGCTGGAAGGTCACTGCAGTACTCGCCATTCCGGTAACGGTGGCGATGGTGCTCGGTGGTCTGCGTATCCAGGAAGAGCTCACCAACGCTGTTCACTTCTCGCAGGCTGCCGATCAGGTCGCGCACGTCCCTGATCTCGTCGACTTCGGTACCGCGCTCGGTACCCTCGCGGGTACCACCGCGGCGGGTCTGAGCACGCCGGAAGAAGTCGCTCGACTCGACGAAACACTCGAGCAGGTCCGCACCGTCGCGCTGAATCCGGAGCTCGATCCGGTCGTCGCGGCGGACCTCACCCGCGTGCTGGCGAGCGCCGAAGCACTCCGTGACCAGATGAAGGCCGGCCAGGTTCCGATCGCCGACCTGAATCAGCGCACCACCGAAGTGCGAAGCGACATGTCGAACATCGTGAGCGCGATCGTCGACCCGATCGAGGACGAAGAGGTGCTGCTCGAGGGCACCCGCCTCGTCGACGCGTGGGCCACCCAGCGTTACCTGTTCGACCAGGTGATGGGCATCGTCTCGATCCTGCGGGATCCCGATCAGCCCGGCACGCAGCTGGTTTCCGCGTCCGGTGCCGAGCTCGCCATGCTCGAGACGCTCGCGCGTTCCTACCCGCTGGCCGACGGCCAGATCGAGGAACTGCGCACCGCGGTGAAGACCCGCTCCGACATGGTCGACGCTGCCGGCGACGGTCCGCTGCCACTGTTGAACCTGCGCACCTCGATGATGCGAAGCCTCGAGATCTACGGGTCGCTGATCGAGCAGGCCACCGAGGGCATCACCAGCACCGTCGAAGAGCGTGCCGCGGAAACCCGCTCGGCCGCACTGCGCGACACCGCGATCGTTCTCGCGACGCTGCTCGCCGCTCTCGTGCTCGCGCTGCTCGTGTCGCGGTCCCTCGTCGGACCGATCCGCCGGCTGCGTTACGGCGCACTCAAGGTCGCGCGTCAGGAACTGCCCGAAGCCGTCGACCGCATCAAGCTCGGCGACAACATCGAGGACATCGAGTTCACCCGCGTTCCGGTGCACACCACCGAGGAGATCGGCCAGCTCGCCCGCGCCGTCGACGACATGCACGGGCAGGCACTGCGTCTCGCCGGTGAGCAGGCGCACCTCCGCCTCCAGATCAACGAGATGTTCGAGACGCTGGCCCGGCGAAGCAAGTCGCTCGTCGAGCAGCAGCTCGGCCTCATCGAACGACTCGAGTTCGAGGAGAAGGACCCGAGCCGACTCGAGAGCCTCTTCCGTCTGGACCACCTCGCGGCCCGCATGCGCCGCAACGGCGACAACCTTCTGATTCTCTCCGGTACGCGGGTGCGTCGCGGTCACTCCGCGCCCGTCCAGCTCGGCGACATCCTCCGCGCGGCCATGTCCGAAGTCGAGGACTACCAGCGCGTTCAGATCGGTTCGACGCCGGACGGTGCCCTCAGCGGCGCCGTCGCGACCGACATCGTCCACCTGCTCGCCGAGCTCGTCGACAACTCGCTGCGCGCGTCGCCGCCGGACAGCAACGTCACGTTCAGCTTCGCTCGCGCCGTCGACGGTGGCCTGCTCGTCGAGATCGCCGACCGCGGTATCGGTATCCCCGCCGAGGAACTCGAAGCGATCAACCACCGCCTGTCGCAGGGCGGCGAGGTCGGTCCCGACTCGGCCCGCCACATGGGTCTGTTCGTGGTGTCGCGGCTCGCGGACCGGCACGGTCTCACCGTGCGGTTGCGTCCGACCTTCGACACCGCACGCAACCCCGGTATCACTGCCAGCGTGCACATCCCGGACGTTCTGCTCGTCTCGCCGCTCGCGCTGTCCCACACCGGTCCGCAGCCCTGGCGCGGCACCGACATGCCGAACGATGCCCAGGAGCAGCCGGCATTGCCGCGCGTGGAGCGTGAGGTGGCGCAGCTTCCGGCCGCGACACAGCAGGATCGGCCGGGTTACCAGTCGGGCGAGATCCCGGAGGTGCCGCGTCAGGCCCGTCCCGAGATCTCGGGCGAGCTTCCGGTCACACCGGTCCAGCCCGTGTCCCAGCCTCAGTCGCTGCAGAAGCCGGAGCAGAACGGTCATCAGCTGCCGGAACGCAACGGCCACCACCGGGCGCCGAACGGCCGGCCGGTGGACGGTCTGCCGCAGCGTGAGCCGGGCGCGACTCCGGGTCTGCCGCAGCGTGAGCCGGGTGCGATCCCGGGTCTTCCGCGTCGCCAGCCCGGCGCGACCCCCGGTCTGCCGGTCCCGCAGTCGCCGGCTACGCCTCCGGCCGCGTCGACGCCGACGCCCCGGGTGCAGCCCGACGCTGCCGCGGCTCTGGCCTCCGCGCTTCCGTCGCGTCAGCGGCCTGCGGTCGAGTCGGATTCCGAACGCACGGTGGTCACGCCGAGCGTCGACTCCGGTCCGGTGCAGCGTCCGCAGGACGCAGGTACGGCACGGCGTCCGCAGGAGGGTGGTCTGCCGCAGCGTCAGCCGGGTGCCACCCCGGGTCTGCCGCAGCGTCACGCCCAGCAGCCCGCGCCCCAGCCCTCGACGTCACAGCCCTCGACGTCACAGCCCTCGACGTCACAGCCGGGTGCCTCGCAGTCGCCTGCTCCGCAGCGTCAGTCGCCCCCGCCGGGCCTGCCGCAGCGTCAGCCCGGTGCCACGCCCGGTCTGACTCCCGCTCCGGCAGGTTCCGGTGTGAGTGCTCCGGCGCCTTCCGAGCCGATCGCGCCGGTTGCACCGCTCGCGCCGGTCGGTGGACCCGTCACGGGTCTTCCGCAGCGTCAGCCGGGCTCGACTCCGGGTCTGCCGCAGCGTCACGCCCAGCAGCCGGCGCGGCGGCCCGAACCGGTCGCCGAAGCTCCGGTCGAGACGGCAACCCCGGCGCAGGTCAACGGCCTGCCGCAGCGTCAGCCGGCCTCGACTCCCGGTCTGCCGCAGCGTCAGCCGGGTGCCACCCCGGGCCTGCCGCAGCGGCCCGCGCAGTCGGATGCACCGCAGCCGGCCGCGACCGTCGGAGCCGCAGCTTCCGCTGCGCCCGTGCAGACTGCGCCGAGCATCGCCAACGGCGACTCGGTTTCGCCGCACAGTGAGGCCAGCCAGGCCGCACGGCACCGGTACCGGACGAACTCGGCGAAGACCGCCTCGTTCTTCCAGCCTCGGGGCGAAACCGGAGCCCTCCGCCGCCAGGCCGCAGCACCGCCGATCTTCAACGACGTGATGTCCGACTGGCTCGTCGACCCGACCAGCCTGCCGGAGGATCGGCGCAAGCGGGAATGGACGTCGGCGGCCGATGCAGGATGGGAAGCAGCGCAGCGCGCGGCCGAGGTTCCTGTGGAGGACCACACCACTGCAGGTCTGCCTCGTCGCGCCCCCGGTCACCGTCTGGTGCCGGGTGCGGTCGAACCCGTGGCACCCGTGGAACGGCCGACGATCCGACGGCGCGATCCGGAAGCCATCCGGGCGAACCTCAGCCGTCACCAGCAGGGTGTCCGCAACGGCCGGTCTACGGTGAACGCGACCACACGTGAGAACAACGAACAGGGAGTTCGATGAATATTGACCACGGATCCGATGTAACTCGTCCTTTGGACTGGTTGGTATCGAACTTCGCGCGCGAGGTTCCCGGTGTTTCCCACGCCGTGCTCGTGTCCGCCGACGGCTTGCTCATGGCCGCCAGCGCACACCTTCCGGTCGACCGCGCCGAGCAGCTCGCTGCGGTGACGTCCGGTCTCGCCAGCCTGTCCAACGGTGTTTCGCAGCTCTTCGACGGCGGCGGCGTGCTGCAGTCCGTCGTGGAGATGCAGCACGGTTACCTGCTGCTCATGAGCGTCGGCGACGGCTCTCACCTGGCCGCCCTGACCGCCTCGGAATGCGACATCGGACAGGTCGGTTACGAGATGGCACTCCTGGTCGACCGCGTGGGAGCGTCGGTCGAGGCGACCCCGCGGGTCGGCCAGGGGTCCTGACGTCGAGGTGGCCATGGAATCGCGCAAACCTGAGTCGGTGCCGGACCAACCCAGTCTGGTCCGCCCGTACTCGCTGACTTCGGGGCGAACGAACCCCGCAGTCGAACTGGCGTTGGAGGCGTTGATCCAGGCGATCCCGGGCACCGACGATCGGGCCCGGGACCTGGACAACATCAACGCCACCATTTTGGAGTTGTGCAAGGAGTCCCCGTCGGTAGCCGAGATCGCTGCTCGGGTGGGTGTGCCAATCGGGGTGGCACGCGTCCTCGTCGCGGATCTCGTCGAGGCCGGACACGTCCAGATCTTGGCCACGCTCAAAGACGATTCGAGCGACGCGGAGCGTCGTGAGCTGATTGAAAGGGTCCTCAGTGGACTTCGCGAACTCTAACGACCCCAAGCGGGTGACCTCGACCAAAATCGTGATCGCCGGCGGCTTCGGTGTCGGAAAGACCACGTTGGTGGGGGCAGTGTCGGAGATCGTCCCGCTGCGCACGGAAGCCTTGGTGACCAACGCCAGCGACGGCGTGGACAACTTGAGCGCTACGCCCCAGAAGGCCACGACGACCGTCGCCATGGACTTCGGTCGTATCAGCCTGGCCGAGGATCTCGTGCTGTACCTGTTCGGTACGCCGGGACAGCATCGGTTCTGGTTCATGTGGGACGACCTCATCCGCGGTGCCATCGGGGCGATCGTGCTGATCGACACCCGTCGCCTGGACGAGAGCTTCGCCGCCGTCGACTTCTTCGAGGCGCGGAACCTCCCGTTCATCGTCGCGATCAACGAGTTCGACGATGCGCCTCGTTACCCCGTGGAGGACATCCGGCAGGCGCTGGCCGTCTCGGCGGAGGTCCCGATCGTCTCGATCGACGCCCGGGCCCGCGAATCGGCGAAGTCCGCTCTGGTGACCGTCACCGAATATGCACTGAGGAAGTTGCACCAGCCGGTGGCCCGGTAGTGGACGCCGACATCCAGCTCTTCTCGATGGGGGCATGGGTGGTGGTCCTGGCGTTCGCGACGTCGTCGATCGGTCTGCTGGTCGGCCTCGTGAGCGCCAGGAAGGCACGATTCGCCACCACCGATCGGCAAGGGCTGTTGTGGATGCTGCTGGCGGCCGCGTGCGCGGGGGGAGTGGGGACGTGGCTCGCCCTGCTTCTCGCCGTCGCGGGATTCGGGGTCACCGACAGCATCGTGCGCCACGATCTGGTGACCATCGCGTTCTCGCTGGCGGTGGCGCTGGTGAGCTCGTTCGTCGCGCTGGTCGTCTCGATCAGCCGCGACGGGCATTCACCCGGCCGGTTGCTCGCCGGTGGGGTGCTGTTCGGCGCCGGGATCTGCGTGGTGTTCCTGTCCCTCATGTGGTCCGTGCGGCTGCAGGGCACGTTCACCTTCGACACCCCGTTCGTCATCGCGACCGCGGCGGTGTCGCTGGTCGTGGCGTTCTCCTTCCTGTGGCTCGTGGAGGTCGCGGACCGCACGCTCCTGCGCATCTGTGGAAGTGTCGTGACGGGCGCGGCCGTCCTCGGTGTCTACTTCCTCGGGATGGCGTCGGTGGAGGTGACACCGGACTCCTCGATCGCGATGCCCGGTGGGATCGAGCTCTTCTCGGTGTTGTTCGCGGTGTTCGTCGTGGGCACGGTGGTCATCACCCTGCCCATCGTGCTGACCCTCATGGACCCGGATCGTGTTGCGGCGCAACTCGAACGGGAAGTCGATCAGTGGGTCGCCGAACAGGGCGGAAACGACGAGGGCGCGCGGCTCGGTTAGACCGGTCCCGGCCCTCCCCGCCGGCACGACCGTCCTGTGTGCAACGTGATGGAAGGAAAGTGCCGTCCTTCTGGGTGTTCGCTGACCTGCACCTATAGACTCGGGTGGTTGCGAGACGTCCACCGGGCGACGGTTCCGGGTAGACGTTCGAGCCGAGTAGAAGAAGGAGCTCATGACCGACACCACGTTGCCGCCGGAGGGGCCGGGGCACGACCGCATCGAGCCCGTCGACATCCAGCAGGAGATGCAGAGCAGCTACATCGATTACGCGATGAGCGTGATCGTGGGCCGCGCGCTGCCCGATGTGCGCGACGGCCTCAAGCCGGTGCATCGCCGCGTCCTGTACGCCATGTACGACAACGGTTTCCGCCCGGACCGCGGTTACGTGAAGTCGGCCCGCGCCGTTGCCGAGACGATGGGCAACTACCACCCGCACGGCGACTCCTCCATCTACGACGCGCTCGTGCGTCTCGCCCAGCCGTGGTCGATGCGGTACCCGCTCGTCGACGGTCAGGGCAACTTCGGTTCCCCCGGCAACGACGGTGCCGCCGCGATGCGGTACACCGAGTGCCGCCTCACGCCGCTCGCGATGGAGATGCTGCGCGAAATCGACCACGAGACGGTCGATTTCCAGCCGAACTACGACGGCCGCACGCAGGAACCGACGGTTCTCCCCAGCCGTATCCCCAACCTGTTGATCAACGGGTCCAACGGCATCGCCGTCGGTATGGCGACGAACATTCCGCCGCACAACCTCAACGAGGTCGCCGAGGCGATCTACTGGGCGCTCGAGAACTTCGAGGCGGACGAGCAGACCACACTCGCGGCCGTGATGGAACGCATCAAGGGCCCGGACTTCCCCACGGCGGGTCTGATCGTGGGCAGCCAGGGCATCCACGACGCGTACACCACCGGTCGCGGTTCGGTGCGGATGCGCGCGGTCGTCGAGATCGAGGAGGACGCCAAGGGGCGCACCACGATCGTCGTCACCGAACTGCCGTACCAGGTGAACCCGGACAACCTGATCACGTCCATCGCGACGCAGGTCCGGGACGGCAAGATCGCCGGCATCTCCGAGATCCACGACGAGTCCTCCGATCGCGTCGGTATGCGCATCGTGATCACGGTCCGCCGCGACGCGGTCGCGAAGGTCGTGCTCAACAACCTGTACAAGCACACGCAGCTGCAGACCAGCTTCGGCTGCAACATGCTCTCGATCGTCGACGGGGTGCCGCGCACGCTGCGCCTCGACCAGATGATCCGGTACTACGTCAACCACCAGATCGAGGTCATCGTCCGCAGGACCCGGTACCTGCTGCGCAAGGCCGAGGAACGTGCCCACATCCTGCGCGGCCTGGTCAAGGCGCTCGATGCGCTCGACGAGGTCATCGCCCTCATCCGTCGTTCGCAGACGGTCGACATCGCCCGCACGGGCCTGATGGACCTGCTCACAGTCGACGAGATCCAGGCCGACGCGATCCTCGCGATGCAGTTGCGCCGCCTCGCCGCCCTCGAGCGTCAGAAGATCATCGACGAACTGGCCGAGATCGAGCGCGAGATCGACGACTACAAGGACATCCTGGCGAAGCCGGAACGGCAGCGCGCGATCGTCCGTGACGAGCTGAAGGAAGTCGTCGACAAGTACGGCGACGAGCGACGCACCAAGATCATCGCGTCCGACGGCGAGGTGTCCGACGAGGATCTCATCGCCCGCGAGGACGTCGTCGTCACGATCACCGAGACCGGCTACGCCAAGCGGACGAAGACCGATCTGTACCGGTCGCAGAAGCGCGGCGGCAAGGGTGTCAAGGGCGCCGAGCTCAAGCAGGACGACATCGTGAAGAACTTCTTCGTGACGTCGACGCACGACTGGCTGCTGTTCTTCACCACCAAGGGCCGCGTCTACCGGGCCAAGGCGTACGAGCTGCCCGAGGCCAACCGCACCGCGCGCGGCCAGCACGTCGCGAACCTGCTGGCGTTCCAGCCGGACGAGCGGATCCAGGGCGTGATCCGGATCAAGTCGTACGAGGACGCGCCGTACCTGGTGCTCGCCACCCGCAACGGCCTGGTCAAGAAGTCGCGGCTCGCGGACTTCGACTCCAACCGGTCCGGCGGCATCGTCGCGATCAACCTGCGCGACGAGGACGAACTCGTCGGTGCGGTGCTGTGCTCCGCCGACGACGACCTGCTGCTCGTGTCGGAGCAGGGCCAGTCGATCCGGTTCTCGGCGACGGACGAGGCGCTGCGGCCGATGGGCCGCGCGACGTCCGGTGTGCAGGGCATGCGGTTCAACGGCGACGACAAGCTGCTGTCCCTCAACGTGGTCCGCGAGGGAACGTATCTGCTGGTCGCGACGTCCGGTGGCTACTCCAAGCGCACGCCGATGGAGGACTACCCGGTCCAGGGCCGTGGCGGTAAGGGTGTCTTGACGATCCAGTACGACCGCAAGCGTGGCACCCTGGTCGGAGCGCTCATCGTGGACGATGACGACGAGCTCTACGCGATCACCTCCGGTGGTGGGGTCATCCGTACCGCCGCCAAGCAGGTGCGCAAGGCCGGCCGCCAGACGAAGGGCGTCCGGTTGATGAACCTGGCCGAGGGCGACACGTTGCTGGCGATCGCACGCAACGCCGATGAGCCCGAGGAGGGCGCCACATCAGATGCGAAGGAGTCGTAAGTGAGCACTCCCCAAGGACCGAACGGTGCCGACAAGGGGTCGCCGGCACCGAAGGGGCCTAATGGGCAGGAGACGGCGAATGCGCCGGTGAAGCCGGACGCAGCGAAGCCGTCGTCGGCAGAGGCTCCGTCGGCCGCATCGGCTCCGGCGGCTCCGAAGTCGCCCGACGCTCCGAAGGCCCCCGCAGGCCCGGCGGCCCAGGCTGCGGCGAAGCCGGAACCGTCCGAGCCGTCGGATCCGCCCGCGACCGGTGCCGACAAGCCCGCTACGGGTGCCGACAAGCCGGCCGCCGGTGCCGACAAGCCTGCGGCGGGCGCTGCGGACAAGCCCGCACCGAATCCGACCGCACAGACGACACCGACCGTCCGTCCGGCCGCGGACAAGGGCGTGAACCCCGCGCAGTCCGGCGCCCAGCGCCCGGCTGCCGCCGGTCAGGTCCCGCCGTGGCAGCGGGGACAGCAGACCCCGGCCGCGCACCAGAACACTCCGCAGACGAACCTGCCGGGTCGTGGTCAGGGCGTCGACCGGGCGGTCACCGGGAACGCTGCTCCGCAGCGCGCCTCGGCCCAGCCCGCCAGCGCACGGCCGCAGAGTGCCCCGACGCCTCCGACACGGCCCGTCGTGACCGGTACCGCGGCGGCGTCGCTGACCGGCGGTGCGGATCGGACGTCCGTCAAGGCCAAGTCGGCGATCATCGACGGGCCGACGCGGCACATCGAACGTAAGGACCTCGCGAAGGACCTGCCGGACCTGTCGACGGTGAAGCACCCGCTTCCGGCTTCGGCACCGGTGGCCGGGGAGGCCTCTGCGGGCGCTCCCGCCGCGTCGTCCGCCACGGCTGTGACCGCGGCGGTGCCGATGGCCGGGGAGCCGCTGCGCGCGACCGTTCAGGTCCGTCGCATCGATCCGTGGTCGATGCTCAAGATTTCCTCCGTGATTTCCCTCTCACTCTTCTTCGTGTGGATGGTCGCGGTGGGTCTGCTCTACGGCATCCTCGCCGGCATGGGCGTGTGGGAGCGCCTGAACAGCGCTTTCACCGACATCGTGTCCGAATCCGGTAGTGGGGGCCTGATCAGCGCAGGTCAGGTCTTCGGCTACGCCACGGTGATCGGCCTGGCCAACACGATCCTGCTGACGGCCATGGCGACGCTCGGGGCGTTCATCTACAACCTCTGCACCGATCTGGTCGGCGGTGTGCAGGTCACTCTCGCTGACCCCGACTGACCTGGGAAAACGCTGCCCCGCCGAACCGATTTTGTCGTTCGTGGTTCGGTGGGGTAGTGTTCCGAATCGGTTCGAGGGCCTATAGCTCAGGCGGTTAGAGCGCTTCGCTGATAACGAAGAGGTCGGAGGTTCAAGTCCTCCTAGGCCCACTCCCCGTGCCGAAAGGGCAGCCAGCATGAAGGTTCTCGCATTCGTGGGAGCTGCAGTGCTGGTGGCCATCGGAATCGCTCGGATGCTTCGGAGCGAAGACGAATGGCACGAGGTCACCAGCCGCTGACGGCGGACGGGGCCTTAGCTCAGTTGGTAGAGCGCTGCCTTTGCAAGGCAGATGTCAGGAGTTCGAATCTCCTAGGCTCCACAATAGAAAACACAGTCTCCACAATCGAAGACACAGCAGAGGGCGCTTTCCCGGATCAGGGAAGGCGCCCTTTCTGCTTGTGGCCCCTACAGCGGATTCCGGCGCGGACGCAGCTGCGCGTTCGGCAACGCGGGCGCGGGCAGCCTCGCGACCTTCCCCTGATAACCCTCGACCCGGCCGAACCGATCGGATTCGCTCTCCCAGGCGTCGCGGAAACGGACGATCTCCTCGTGGCTGCGGCCCACGAAGTTCCACCACATGACGATCTCCTCGCCGAACGGGGTGCCGCCGAGCAGCACGACCCGGGCGGGGGAGTCGGTGAGGTTCGTGAGCGTCAGCGCCGTCAGGCCGGTGCCCACGTAGCCGAGCGTGCCGCGCGACAGCTCCGTGCGGGCGAGACGGACGGTGCCGGTGTCGACGAGGACACCGTGCTCGAAGGACGCGTCGACGTCGAGGTGCAGTTCGGCGTTCGCGTCGAGGGTGATCTCGGCGCCGAGCAGCGGCGTGAACGTCTCCACCGGCGACGTGCTGCCCGCGAGAGAGCCCAGGAAGACCTTCGCGGAACCGCCGTCGAGGTAGGTGGTCGCGGGCGCGTGGTGCTGGAAGTTGCGGGGTGCGTCGCGGGCGCTGTCCGGCAGCGCGACCCATAGCTGGACACCGTGCAGCGTCGTGGTGTCCGGGGTGGACACCTCGGAATGGCAGATGCCGTGGCCACCGGTCATCAGGTTGACCTCGCCGGGCCGGACGAACGCGTGCACGCCGTGGCTGTCGCGGTGCTCGATCTCGCCGGTGAACAGCCAGCTCACCGTCTGCAGTCCGGTGTGCGGGTGGGGTGCCACGTCCATGCCGCCCGTGGCGGCGACGTCGTCGGGACCGTAGTGGTCGGCGAAGCACCACGCGCCGATGAGGGAGCGTTGCCGCTGGGGGAGGGTCCGCCGGACCGGCATCGCGCGGGGACCGCCGAGCGGCACCTCGCGGGCGGTGAGGATCTCGACGTAGGGATGACCTGCCTCGTCGCGGGGACACGGGCCGGTCTCGCAGGTTGTCTCGACCGGATGGACGTCGGTGTTGCTCATGCTCAGAGCGTGCCACCGATCGCGTGCGCGCGGTCGGCCGATTCCGGAATCGGCCGGTCGCGTCGGCCCCGATGGCCGACAATTGTTCTGTGGCGAGCACCGAGCGCATCCCCATCGACAAGCAGACCCGTCCGGTGTACCGGGCACAGGTCGCCGTCGCGGTGGCGGTGCGGGACGCGGTGGCGCAGGCGGGTCTGGACCGCACGGTCGTCGAACTGGTGAACCTGCGGGTCTCGCAGATCAACGGGTGCGCCTACTGCCTGGACGTGCACACCCGCGAGGCGCTGAAGGACGGTGAGAAAGCGCAACGCATCGCGGTGCTGCGGGCGTGGCGGGACACCGACCTGTTCAGCGACGTCGAGCGGGCCGCGCTCGCGGTGGCGGAGGCGGTGACGGATCTGCCGTCGCCGGACGAGCAGGATCGTGTCTACGCGGAGGCTCGCAGGCACCTGACCGACGACCAGTTCTCGGCGATCGTGTGGGTCGCGATCGCGATGAATGCGTTCAACCGGGTGTCGATCGTCAGCCGGCACCGCGTCGATCCCGAGTCCTGGAAGTCCTGACCGTGCCGGACTACGGACACGAACTGCGATTCGGGGTATCCCTCACCCCGACCGCCGCCGATCCGGACGCCGTCGTCGAACTCGCACTCGTCGCGGAACGGGCAGGACTGGATCTGGTGACCGTCCAGGACCACCCCTACCAGCCGCGGTTCCTCGACACCTGGACGCTGTTGACCTGGATCGCGGCCCGCACGGAGTCGCTGATCCTGTCTCCGAACGTCGCGAACCTGCCGCTGCGCGGTCCGGTGATCCTGGCCCGCAGCGCGGCCTCGCTCGACCGGCTCAGCGGTGGGCGCGTCGAGCTGGGGCTGGGCGCCGGGGCGTTCTGGGATGCGGTCGCCGCGAACGGCGGGCCGCGGCGCAGTCCCCGGGAGTCGGTCGATGCGCTGGTCGAGGCGATCGCGGTGATCCGGACGTTGTGGTCCGACGACGCCGGGCCGGCGCGGCTCGACGGCACGTACTACCGGCTGGACGGTGCGAAGCGGGGGCCGCGCCCCGCCCACGAGCCGGAGATCTGGCTCGGGGCGTACGGGGACCGGATGCTGGCCGTCACCGGCCGGTACGCCGACGGCTGGCTGCCGAGTTCGTTCGCGGCGGCCCCGGACGCGCTCGGCACGATGACCGCGAGGGTCGATGCGGCCGCGACCGAGGCCGAGCGTGATCCGGCGGCGATCCGGCGGCTCTACAACATCGCCGGGAGGTTCGACGACACCGCCGACGGGACGTTCCTGCACGGACCTGCGGAGGTGTGGGCCGAGCAGTTGGCGGCGCTGACGTTGCTCCACGGCACCAGCACGTTCCTCCTCGGTTCGGATACCGCTGCCGACCTCGAACGGTTCGCCGGAGAGGTTGCGCCGGCAGTGCGCGAGCGCGTCGGAAACGAACGCACTGTTTCACGTGAAACACGAAGCGATTAGAAGCTCGTGCGTTCCGATCCCAACGCGGCCAGGTTCCGGATGGTGTCCAGCACCTCGTCGAGGCTGCGGCCGGATTCGATCAGTTCGGTGCCCTTGTAGACGAGGGCGTTGATGAACTCCGCGGTGAGTTCCGGGTCGGGCCGCCCCTGCTCGCGCAACGCGTCGAGCAGGGGGAGGACCAGTTCCTGATGCAGTGCGTGCATCCGTTCGTTGGTGAACGCCTGCGGGGTGAAGGTCGCGAGGACACCGATGACGGCGTGCTCACCCTCCGCGACGAGCCGCAGGTTCACCTCGATGTAGGCGAGCACGCGTTCCGCGGGATCGTCGACGGTGTTCATCGCCGCGACGATCCTGGCGTTCCAGCGCGGGAACATGTCCTCGACGACGGCGCGCAACAGGTCGTCGCGGGACCCGAAGTAGTGGTAGACGCTGGACCGGGCCAGACCGGCCCGCACGGCCACGTCGGCGAGGGAGGGGACCCGGTCCGGGGCTTCCGCGAGCAGGTCGCGCGCGGCGTCGAGGAGGGCCCGCCGCTGCGCGGCGCGGTGCTCGACGACCGTCGCCGCGGAGATCTTCGGCACGGACCCTCCTCTCGTATCCCGGCGGGTCAGTCGTGTGGCCCGAGCCCGCCGTCGACCATCTCGAGGACCCGATCGCAGTGGTCGAGCACGTCGTGGTCGTGGGTGACCATGATCGTAGCGACCCGCGCCTCGTGGGTTTCACGGGCGAGCAGTTCGACGACCTCGTGGCTGCGTTTGCGGTCCAGCGCGGCCGTCGGTTCGTCGACGAGCAGCAGCGCCGGCCGGGCCATCAGCGCCCGTGCGATGCCGACGCGCTGACGTTCGCCGCCCGACAACTGTCCCGGCCGGCGATCGGCGCGGTGGCTCATGCCGACGGATGCGAGCAGTTCGTCGGGGTCGCGGCCCTCGCGTCCGGTGATCTTCTCGACGAGCCGGAGCTGGTCGCGGGCCGTGAGCGCCGGGATCAGGTTCCCGGACTGGAACACGAACCCGATGCGATCGCGGCGCAGCCGGGTGAGCTCGCGCGGCTTCAGGTTCGTGATGTCGACGCCGTCGACGGTCACGGTTCCGGAGGTCGGCCGGGTGAGGCCGCCCGCGACCGCGAGGAGGCTGGACTTGCCGGCGCCGGACGGGCCGACGATCGCGACGAGTTCCCCGGCCGCGACCTCGAGGGTCACGTGGTCGAGCGCGTGCACGGTGCTGTCGCCGTCGCCGAAGCTCAGGCAGGTGTCGGTCAGGGCGAGCCCGGCGCGGGTGGAGGTGGCGGCGGTCAACGGTTTTCTCCCAGTGCGGTGAGGGGGTCGACGCGGGTGACGCGGACGACGGCGACGGCGGCTCCGACGAGGCCGAGCACGATGAGCAGCACCGCACCCTGCACGATCGGTCCGCTCTCGAGGGCGAACGGCATGCCGGAGCCGTCGAGGCCCGAACCGAGCCCGAGACCGATGAGCACACCGAGGGCGACGGAGGCGACGAGAACGACGACGGCCTGCAGCAGCCCGTCGCGCAGCAGGAAACCGGTGGACGCACCCATCGCGCGCAGCACCGACAGTTCGCGGCTGCGCTGCACGGTCCAGATGCTGAAGAACGCGCCGACGACGAGGGCGGAGATCGCGTACAGGAACGCCTTGATCATCGACATGGTCATCATCTCGGCGGAGTAACCCGGCGACGAGTCGAACGACTCCTCGAGCGTCTTGGACACGGTGCCCGCGGCGGCATCCCCGGCGGCGAGGTCGGGCAGACCACCGTCGACGCCCTGCAACGCGACGACGCTGGCCTCGCGGTAGATGTCCGGCTGCGGCTGCTCGCCGACCTTCACGCCGGCGTGGATCTCCTGCCACGTGGACAGCGGCACGTAGGCGACGTCGACGTGCCCGAAGGTGCGCTTGTCCGAGGTGAAGCCGACGACGGTCAGTTCGGTGCCGAGACGGTCGACGACGACCGTGTCACCGAGTTCGATGCCGGCGGCGCGTGCGCTGTCGCTGACGAGGATGTCGGTGGCCTGCTGGAGGGCGCGGCCCTCGGCGGCGGCCGGTTCGAGGAAGGAGCCGGGTTCGATGCCGAAGAGGGTGAGGTCGACGGGGATGCCGTCGCCGGTCTTGGCGTTGACGATCGCGTTGCCGAACAGGGCGGCCTCCGCGACGTCGGGCCGTTCCCGCCAGGCGGCGACCTGCTCGTCGGTAACGACGGAACGGGAGAACGCGGAGTCGGTCTTGGTGCCTTCGGCGAACGCGAACGCCTGTACGGGCGTGCGCTGCAGCGCGGAGACGCCGTCGGTGACCAGGCCGGAGGACAGGCCGGAGAGGATCACCATCAAGATCGAGATGAGTGCGACGACGGCACCCATCAGGAGGAATCGGGTGCGCGCGAACCACAGTTCGCGCAGGGTCAGGAACATGCTGGTCCTTCGCAGGCGAGGTCGGATGGGATGCGCCGGTTTGTCGACGTCTTGTCGCAATCATATCGACACTCTGTCGACAAGTTCCCGCGGACCACTACTACTGGCAGTCGTAGAAAGTCGTATCCTGTCGTCATGAGTACCGCCGAAGCCCTCGTCGCGCGCCTGCGCGGTGGGCTGACCGGCGCCGTTTCCGGAGCCGTGAGCATTGCGGCGCACGCACTCGGTGGCGGCGGTACTCCCTCCCAGAGCGCGGTCGCGCTGTTGATCGCGACGACGCTCGCCGTGGGTGTGGTGGCGGCCGGCACCCGGCTTCCCGTTGCGGCAATTCTCGTCGCCGGTCAGGTGCTCGGGCACCTCGTGCTCTCCCTCGACGCCGGCCACTTCCACGTTCCCGGACCCGCGATGATCGCCGGCCACGCCGTCGCGATCGCGGTGGCGGCACTGCTGGTCGTGGCCGCCGAACGCGGATGCCGGTTCGTGCTCGCCGCGCTGCGTCGCGTCGCGCCGACCCCGTTCGCGCCACTCCGCGTGCCCGGCGCAGTGCTCGTTGCTCCCCGGCCGCCGGTCCTGCGCGGTCTTCGCCGGTCCGCCGGCATCGTCCCGCGCGGCCCACCCGTCACGGTCTGACACCGATTCCTTTCCTTTCACGATCGCCCGCATGAGGCGATCGCGCGCCCGCGTGCGCACAGACCTGTACGGGAGACCCCCATGAAGAAGACCAAGTTCCTCGCGTTCGCCGCGATCGCAGCGGCGGCGCTCGCCGCCGCCGGGTGCGGATCCGAGGACCCCGCGACCGCGGCCGACTCGATCGTCGTGTCGTCGGCGTGGACCAAGGCCGCCGAGAGCGGAATGACCGGTGCGTTCGCCGAACTGGAGAACACCGGCGACCATGCCGTCCAGATCGTGTCCGTCTCGAGTCCGGTCTCGAGTCGGACCGAACTACACGAGATGGCTCCCGCCGCCGACGGCGCGATGGCGATGCGCGAGATGGACGGCGGGCTGACCGTCGCCGCCGGCAGCCGGCACAGCCTCGCTCCCGGCGGCGATCACCTGATGCTGATGGATCTGATCGAGCCCGTCACGCCCGGCACCGACATCGAGTTCACGTTGACCTTCAGCGACGGTTCGTCGATCGATTTCACCTCGCAGGTCCGCGATTTCGCCGGGGCGCGCGAGAACTACGTGCCGAACGCCGAGGAGGGGGCGAACCACGGTGGCTGAGCTCACCCGGCGGCGCCTGCTCGGGGGCGGCGCCGCCGCGCTCGGCGTGGTCGGGCTGGGCGCCGCCGGAATCGGCCGCGTCACGGCCCGTGACGAGGACCCGGGCATCGTCGGGTTCCACGGCACCCACCAGGCCGGTATCGAGACCGAACCGCAGGCGTTCGCGTCGTTCGTGGCGCTGGACCTGCTGCCCGGCACCGATCGGCGCGCGCTCGTCGGCGTGCTGAAGGTCTGGGCGCAGGACGCGTACCGGCTCACCACCGGCACCGGGGGCCTCGGCGACACCGAACCCGAACTCGCCCAGGACCCGGCGAACCTGACCGTCACGGTCGGATTCGGCCCCGGGGTGTTCGGTCCCGCGGTGTTCGCGTCCGCCGACGCGGAGAAGGTTCGGCCCGAATGGCTGCGACCGTTGCCCGCGTTCGGCATCGACCGGCTCGAAGACCGTTGGAGCGGAGGCGATCTGATGCTCCAGGTGTGCGCCGACGATCCCGTCACGGTCGCGCACGCGGTGCGCACGCTGACCCGGACGGTGCGCTCGCAGGTGTCGGTGCGGTGGGTGCAGCGCGGTTTCCGGCACGCCCCCGGCACCCGCCCGGAGGGTGCGAGCATGCGCAACCTCATGGGCCAGGTCGACGGCACCGTCAATCCCGCCGCGGGCAGCACGGAATTCCAAGGCCGGGTGTGGAATCCGGGTTCGCCCCCGTGGCTGGCCGGCGGGTCCTCGCTGGTGTTGCGGCGCATCCGCATGGAACTCGACACCTGGGACGAATTGGACCGTCCGGCAAGGGAACTCACGGTGGGGCGCACGCTGTCGAACGGGGCGCCGCTCACCGGCACGGCCGAGCACGACGATCCCGATTTCGACGCGGTCGACCGGTACGGCATCCCGGTGATCCCACCGGAATCGCACATGGCGCGGGCACGGCCGCGCAACGCGGACGAGCAGTTCCTGCGGCGCGGCTACAACTACGACGACGCCGACGGCGCGGGCCTGCTCTTCGCGGCCTACCAGGCCGACGTCGACCGTCAGTTCGTGCCGGTGCAGCAGCGTCTGGCGGACCACGACGCGCTGAATCCGTGGATCACCCCGATCGGTTCGGCGGTGTTCGCGATCCCATCCGGGTTCGGCGCCGGCGGCTATCCCGGCGAGACGCTGTTCGAGGGCTGAAAACGCAGGTCGGGGTGGTGATACGGGGTTAGCCTGGACGTGTGACCGAGGTATCACCGCGGCGAGACGGATTCGCGTCGCTGCGGGAAGGCGGACTGAACTGGGACGCCTTCCCGCTGCGCCTGTTCGCGAAGGGCAACGCCAAGTTCTGGGATCCCCTCGACCTGGATTTCTCGCAGGACGTCGCGGACTGGGCGGACCTGAACAGCGAACAGAAACGCAGCGCCTCCTATCTGGTGACGCACTTCGCGGCGGGGGAGGAGGCCGTCACCCAGGACATCCAGCCGTTCCTGCGCGCGATGGCCGCCGAGAACCGGCTCGGCGACGAGATGTACCTGACGCAGTTCTGTTTCGAGGAGGCCAAGCACACCCAGGTGTTCCGGCTGTGGATGGACGCGGTGGGACTGACCGGCGATCTGCTGCCGTACGTCGCGGAGAACCCGCACTACCGCGCGCTGTTCTACGAGGAACTCCCCGATTCCCTGCGGATTCTCGAACACGATCCCAGCCCGGCGAACCAGGTGCGCGCGAGCGTCACCTACAACCACGTCATCGAGGGCAGCCTCGCCCTCACCGGTTACTACGCGTGGCAGAAGGTGTGCACGACCCGCGGGATCCTGCCCGGCATGCAGGAGCTGGTGCGGCGGATCGGCGACGACGAGCGCCGCCACATGGCGTGGGGAACGTTCACGTGCCGCCGGCACGTCGCCGCCGACGACGCGAATTGGGATGTGGTGCAACAACGTATGGGGGAGTTGCTCCCGCACGCGCTCGGGGTGATCCAGTGGATCAACGATCAGTTCGAGGAACAGCCGTTCGGGTTGGACCCCGACGAGTTCGTGGCGTACGCGGCGGACCGCGCCCAGCGTCGGCTCGGTGCGATCGAGTCCGCGCGCGGCCGTCCCGTCGAGGAGATCGACCTGGACTACACGCCCGAGGCGCTCGAGGAGAAGTTCGGCGAAGAGGACGCCGCCGAGCTCGCGTCGCTCACCGACGACGCCTGACCCGGCGTCTCACAGGCAACGGGTCTCACAGGAGCAACACGAGCAGGGGCACCGCGACCAGTGCGACCCCGGCGACGATCGGGATCAGCGGCTTGCGCGACCGCTTCTCGGTCTCGTCGTTTTCGGTCGTGTCCGGTTCGCGGTCGTCCTCGTCGTCCGGCTCGACGGCGAGCAACCGCGCCGCGACGACGTCGTTCTTCCCGGCCTCGAGCATCTCCTGTGCCCGGATGCGCGCGAGCCCACCGGTCAGCACGTCCGTCTCGTCGTACGACGGCGGAAGCCCGATGCGGGCACGCTTCGTCTCGCGGGCCGGCACGAAACCGGCGGCCAGAATCGCCGCACCCAGCGCGGCGGTCTGCTCCGGGCCGGGACCGACGAGGGTGCGGACCATCAGCTTCGTCGCGATGCTGTTCGCGATCTCCTGGATGTACGAGCGGTCGCGGGCGACGATCCCGTCACCCATCACGACGACCGCGTCGAGATTCGGCGGCAGCCACCCGAACGAGCCGAGCGCGGTCGCGAGCTGCGAGGCGGGTGACGGTGCGCCCTTCGTCGGTATCCGGAACGCCTTGCCCGCCGGTACCCCGGATCGCACCAGCGTCACCGTCGAACCGGCGTCGTCGATGTGGAAGACACCGATGAGCTGACCGGGGGTCTCGGAAATCTCGGAGGCATACCAGGTCGCGGCACCCTGGGCGTCCGAGGCCAGGTCCACGTGCCGCAGATCCGCGTAGTCGAGGGCCGCGCGCAGCGACGCGACCGCATCGGAATCCCAGTGGGAAGGGTAGGTCGCGGTGTAGCCGGGCTCGGATCCGTCGTCGGCGCCCCCGAACTTCGGCAGCGGTTCGGTCTCGTTCAGCAGGCACTGGATCGCGGTCGCCATCGCGTCCTCCGCCCGGTACACGCGACCGTCGCTGGCGGTGACACCCGCGGGGTCGCCGACCCGGGCGAGGAACCCGGCGAGGGTGCGTGCTTCGTTGCCGGAGGAGTAGGAGCCGAGGGTGGTGGTGCCGTCCTCGTCGATGTGCAGGACCGTGTCCCGGGCGATCACCACGGGATCCTGGGTGCCCGGTTCGTTGGACGCGACCACTGCGGTGGACACGACTCTGCCGATCCGGAGCCCGACCCCGATTGCCATGACAGCCCTCTCGCCTCGCAGGTAACGAACCGCCTACATCTTGCTACCGAAACCGCTCATCCGGGCCCATACCGGACAGTAGCCGTGTACGGCGTGTCGATACGTACCGGACGGTTTCGCCCCTACACTCCCGAGGATGAGTGCCCCCACACGAGCCCGGGCCTTCGCGCGCTCGTTCCACCCGGTCGGTCTCGCGTTCGCACTGTTGTTCTTCGTGTGGTCGATGACCCCGTCCCTTCTACCGCGCACCTGGTATCTGCAGGGCGTCGCGACGGGAATCGGCGTGGCGACCGGGTACGGCATCGGCTGCCTGATCGCGTGGGCACTGCGGCGCTGCGGTGTGCACCCGGACTGGTCGCCGAAAACGCGCCGCATCGGCTGGTGGGTGCTCGCGGCCGTGGCGGTCGTGGTGGTTCCGACCTTCCTGATTCTCGGTTCGTGGTGGCAGCAGATCGTCCGCGACCTCGTGACCATGGAGCGGGTCGAACGGTCCCTCTACCTGCCGGTTCTGCTGATCGCCCTGGTGGTGGCGTTGCTGCTGCTGGCAATCGGGCGGGGCCTGCGGGCGGGGACGAACAAGCTCGCGCGGTTCGTCGACCGCTACACGCCGGCGCCGGTCGCGCGGGTGACCGCGCTCGTGGTCGTCGTGGCATTGCTCGTCGTGCTCGTCAACGGTGCGCTGTACCGGGGGATTCTCGGCGCTGCGGAGGAGGCGTCCGCGGTCGCGGACACCGGCACCGAGGAGGGTGTGGAGCAGCCGGCCGCGCCGGAACGTTCCGGGTCGCCGGAATCCGCGGAGGCGTGGGACACCCTCGGCCGGGAGGGGCGCACGTTCGTCGCCGGCGGACCGTCGGCCGCGCAGATCGAGGCCGTGACGGGACGGCCCGCCCGGGAACCGATCCGCGTGTACGCGGGCCGGGTCTCGGCGGACACGATCGAGGGCATCGCCGAGCGAGTTGTCGCCGAGCTGAAGCGAACCGGCGGATTCGACCGGAAGGCGCTCGCCGTCGTGACCACGACCGGTCGCGGCTGGGTCAACGGCAGCGTCGCCGACTCCTTCGAGTACCTCAACGGCGGGGATTCGGCGATCGCGGCGATGCAGTACTCGTACCTGCCGAGCCCGCTCGCGTTCATCGCCGACCGCGAGTCGCCGATGGAGGCCGGGCGGGCACTGTTCGAGGCCGTCTACGAGGTGTGGCTGAGTCTTCCGGAGGATGCCCGGCCGAAGCTCGTGGTCTTCGGCGAGAGTCTCGGGTCGTACGGCGGGCAGTCCGCGTTCGCGTCCGGTTCCGACCTGGTCGCGCGGACCGACGGCGCGTTGTTCGTCGGCACCCCCAACTTCTCGCAACCGTGGGGGCGGATCACCGAGCAGCGGGATCCGGGTTCGCCCGAACGTCTGCCGATCGTCGACGAGGGTCGGAACATTCGCTTCGCGTCGAGCCCGGACGACGTGAATCTGCCTGAGCCGTGGGAACTTCCGCGGATCGTGTTCTGGCAGCACGGCAGTGATCCGATCACCTGGTGGTCGTTCGATCTGCTGCTGCACAAGCCCGACTGGCTGCGCGAACCCCTCGGGCCCGATGTGGATCCGGGGATGCGCTGGATGCCGTTCGTGACGTTCTGGCAGGTGACCCTGGACATGGTGTTCTCGGCCGAGGTGCCCGACGGTTACGGGCATTCCTACGGCCCGGAGGCCGCGGATCTGTGGTCGGACATCCTCGACCCCGACGGGTGGACGGAGGCCGACATCGAGGCGGTGCGCGCCGCGCTGAAGGGCTGACCTGCGGATTCGTCGAGCGGTGCGCCGCAGAGGTTGGACCTTACGCATGGGTAAGTTACGTGTTACAGTCCGTACCGCTTGTGCGATGGGGCACACGCATCCCGCTTTCGAATGCAGGACACAGAACATCTGGGGGAAGTATGGCGATCGGCAGGGTCGGACGCTGGTTCTCCGCGGCGGTGACCTCCGCCGCGGTGGCTGGGAGCGTGCTCGCGGCTCCCGCAATCGCCAATGCCGAGGGCGATTTCTACCTACCGCCGAGCCCGCTGTCCGCCGGCAACCCGGGCGACGTATTGCGCAGCGAGCCTTCGGATCTCGCGATCCGCGTGCCCACTACGAACGGCGTGTTCCCCGCCCAGGGCACCCGCCTGCTGTACCGCAGCCACGACGCCAACGGGGTTCCCAACGCGGTCGGCGGCACCTACCTCGAGCCGTCCACCCCCTGGTCCGGTCCGGGTGAGCGACCGCTGGTCGTGCTCGCCCCCGGCACCCAGGGCCAGGGCGATCGCTGCGCGCCGTCGAAGGCCCTGAACTACCTGGTGGACTACAACCCGCCGCTGGATCTGTTCACAGAGTACGAACTGATTTCCATCAACGCGATGCTGCTGCAGGGCATCGCCGTGGTCGTCACCGACTACGACGGTCTGGGTACCCCGGGACACCACACCTACGTCAACCGCCTCGCCGAAGGCCACGCGGTACTCGACGCGGCGCGCGCCGCCCAGCAACTGCCGGGCACGTCCATCCCCGACGACGGCCCGGTCGGCATCTTCGGTTACTCGCAGGGTGGCGGTGCCGCCGCGGCGGCCGCCGAACTCGCTCCGAGCTACGCCCCCGAACTCGACCTGCAGGGCGTCTACGCGGGTGCTCCGCCGGCCGATCTCGCCGCAACCCTGGCCCAGATCGACGGCACCGCGCTGACCGGCGTGATCGGCTACACGATCAACGGCCTGCAGGACGCGTACCCGGAGATCTCCGACGAGATCGACGCCGAGATCAACGACTACGGCCGCGAGATGCTGGCCCAGGTCGCGAACGAGTGCGTCCCCGAAACGATCTTCCGCCACGGTTTCCAGCGCACGAGCGACTACACCCGGACCGGTGAACCGCTCTCCGTCGTCCTCGAGCGCCTGCCCAAGGCGCGGGCCATCGTCGACGAGCAGCGCATCGGCCGCCTGAAGCCGCAGGTCCCGGTGCTGCTGCAGCACGGCACCCAGGACGACGCCGTGCCCTTCGGTCAGGGCCGTCAGCTCGCACTGGACTGGTGTGCCCAGGGCGCGACCGTCCAGTTCTCGCAGAACCTGACCCCGCCGATCCTGCCGGGCTTCGTCGTCAACCACCTGTCGCCGATGCTCGTCGGCATGCCCGAGTCGGTCTCGTACCTGCTCGACCGGTTCAACGGCGTGCCGGCACCGTCGAACTGCGGCGGGTTCTGACCTGCTGACGAACGGCCCGCACTCTCTTCGAGTGCGGGCCGTTCGCCGTTGCGGGGGATCTACTGGGTTCGATGCCGCGTCTCGGTGAAGTGGCGTGCCAGGTTCTCCTCGGTCGACGGTCCCGCGGCCCATGCCGCGATCCACGGCCCGGTGCCCTCGCTCGGATCGAGCACGCCGTGCTCGAGCCACGCGTAGCGGCCCTCGAGAATGCTGCTGGTCAGGCGCAGGTCGGCGTCGTCGGTGTTCGTCCACAACTCGTCGAAGAGTTTGTCGACGCGCAGCCGGGCCTGACGGCAGAACACGTCCGCCAGCTCGAAGGCACCCGCCGAATCCGGGTGGCCGTCGGCCCGCTGCCGTTCGGCCCTCACACAGGACGCCGCCATCGCGAACAGTTCGGCGCCGATGTCGACGATCCGGCCGAGGAAGTTCTGCCGCTTCTCGAGACCGGCCTGCCACCGGGCCATTCCGTAGAACGTGGAGCGGGCGAGCTTGCGGGAGTTGCGCTCGATGTACCGCAGATGGGGCGCGAGCTGCCCGAACTCGGAGAACGAGGTGGGCAACTGGCCCTTGCCCGCGACGAGCTTGGGCAGCCACTTCGCGTAGAAGCCGCTGGCCTTCGCCGCGGCCTTGGCCTTCTCCTCGAGATTCGCCTTCGGGTCGGCGAGCTCGCCCGCCGCCTTCAGGTGCGCGTCCACGGCCTCGCGGGCGATGAGCAGCCGCATGATCTCGCTGGAGCCTTCGAAGATCCGGTTGATGCGCAGGTCCCGAATCAGCTGCTCCGCCGGGACCGCCCGTTCACCCCGTGCTGCCAGCGACGCGGCCGTCTCGTAGCCGCGACCACCGCGGATCTGGACGAGTTCGTCGGCGATCCGGCAGGCGATCTCGCTGGACCACAGCTTCGCCAGAGCCGCCTCGATCCGGATGTCGTTGCGGTTCTCGTCGCACATCTGCCCGGACAGCTCGACCATGGACTCGAGCGCGTAGGTGGAGGCGGCGATGTAGGAGATCTTCGCGGCGACCGCGGCGTGATCGCCGACCGGCCGGCCCCACTGCACCCGGGTCGCGGACCATTCGCGGGCGATCTTCAGCGACCACTTGCCGGCCCCCGCGCACATCGCGGGGATCGCGAGGCGTCCCGCGTTCAGCGTGGTCAGGGCGATCTTCAGCCCGTCGCCTTCGCGGCCGATCAGGTTCTCCTTCGGAACCCGCACCCGGTGCATGCGGGTCACCCCGTTCTCGATACCCCGCAGACCCATGAACGAGTTACGGCGTTCGACGGTGATGCCCGGCGAGTCCGCTTCGACGACGAACGCGGAGATGCCGCCGCGGTGACCCTCGCTGCGCGGCACCCGGGCCATCACGACGAGCAGTTCGGCGACGACGCCGTTGGTGGTCCACAGTTTCACGCCGTCGAGTTCGTACGCAGAGCCGTCCTCGACCGGAGTCGCGGTCGACGCGAGCCGGGCGGGGTCCGAGCCCACGTCCGGTTCGGTGAGCAGGAACGCCGAGATCGCGCCGCGCGCGCAGCGCGGCAGGAACGCCTGCTTCTGTTCGGGGGTACCGGCCAGTTTCAGCGGTTCCGGAACGCCGATCGACTGGTGCGCCGACAGCAGCGCCCCGAGGCTGGGGTGCACGGACGCGATCAGCATCAGGGCACGGTTGTAGGCCACCTGCGACAGTCCGAGCCCGCCGTACTCCGGCGAGATCTTCATGCCGAAGCAGCCCAGTTCGGTCAGCCCGGCGACGTACTCGTCGGGGATTCGCGCATCGCGTTCGATGCGGGCACCCTTCATCTCGAGGCAGAACCGGCGCAGTTTCGCCAGGAATTCCTCGGTGCGGGCGTCCTCGTCGGGTGTGGGACGGGGAAACGGGTGGACGAGGTCGAGGGTGAGTCGGCCGAGGAACAGTTCCTTGGCGAACGAGGGTTTCTCCCACCCGGATTCGCGGGCCTCCTCGGCCACCGCCCGGGCTTGTTCTTCACTGATCTGAATGGGTTCTGACATCGCGGGCCTCCACGATCGGGTTGCTACTGGCCAGTATCCACGCCGATGTGAGGTAAAACACACGATCCGGAATATCGGTACCGACCGGTAACCTGAGGTCGTTGTGGCATGTGAACGGAATCACGTCCGCTGAGTGGATGTGAGCCTGCCGGGCGGCCGGTGGGTCCGTACTCTTGATCATGTCGACGTTGACACCCCCGACCGTCCCCCTTCCCCCGGTGATCCCGGGTCGCCGACGGAGTCGTCACATGGAAATCCTTGCCGCAGTACCGATCCTGTTCGTGCTCCTCGCAGTGGTCTACGCCCTGTCCTGCTACATCGTCGACCGTCAGATCCGCGTCGCCGCCCGCGAGATCGACCGGCAGGCAGCAAACGACGACCCGGCCACCTGTACCACCGGGTGACCGGGCCGTCGTTCCGAACTCGAAATCAGTCGGTGCCCTCCGACACCGTGCCCTCGGACACCGGCCGAGCCTGATCGACGCGCGGCGGCTCCGGCGCCACCGGCGGATGCTCGTAACGCCGCGCCCGGAAGAACACGACACCGCCGGCCACGACCGCACCGACGGCGCCGGCCACGACCAAAGCCTTGCGACCGCGGCCGGTGCGGGTGCCGTCGGTCGACGCCAACGCCACCACCCCGGCAGGAGAAGTACGACGCGTGCGACTCAGCACCGTCTTCGCAAGGTCCGCCGACCTGCGGGCCACGAGCCTTCCCGCACTCAGGGAACCGTACGCGAGCGCGAGCGCACCCTGACCCACCACCTGCAGTGCACCACCGAGGCTGGTCGATTCCTTCAGCGGATTCACGAGCAGCGGACGTGCGAGCGCGGTGTGGGATCCACCATGGCTTCCGGACTCTTTCGAACGCGTCATCGTTCCACTGTGACACAAGGTGCGACACAAGTTGCGACGGCACAACGAGGCCCGGCACGGGCGCGGCGCGCACTTCGGGCACTCCTCCCGCGCGAGATGTCCGGATGGCACGATGGAGAAGTGACTTCACCTCTTCAGACCGCCACCGCCACGCTGCACACCAACCGCGGCGACATCGTGATCTCGCTGTTCGGCAATCACGCTCCCAAGACCGTCGAGAACTTCGTCGGCCTGGCGCAGGGCACCAAGGAATACAAGACGCAGAACGCCAAGGGCGAGACCAGCGGTCCGTTCTACGACGGCGCGGTCTTCCACCGTGTCATCGACGGCTTCATGATCCAGGGCGGCGACCCGACCGGTACCGGCCGCGGCGGCCCGGGTTACCAGTTCGGCGACGAGTTCCACCCCGAGCTGCAGTTCGACCGTCCGTACCTGCTCGCCATGGCGAACGCCGGTCCGGGCACCAACGGCTCGCAGTTCTTCATCACCGTCGACCGCACGCCGCACCTCAACCGTCGCCACACCATCTTCGGTGAGGTCGTCGACGAGGCCTCGCGCAAGGTCGTCGACGCGATTGCGACGACCGCGACCGACCGGGCCGACCGCCCGCTCGACGCCGTCGTCATCGAAAGCATCACCATCGCCTGAGAAGGAACTCCATGACGAACCCCGGCTGGGGCCCGGCGGCCGAAGGGGGCGGCCGGACGCCCCAGCCGCGGTGCGTTCGCCATCCCGACCGTCCGACCCTGCTCTCCTGCACCCGCTGCGGCAGGCCTGCCTGCCCCGACTGCCTGCGCGACGCGTCGGTCGGACAACAGTGTGTGGACTGCGTCGCCGCAGCCCGTAGCGCCACCCCGCAGGCCCGCACCGTCGCCGGTGCCCCCGTGCGCAACGCGCATCCGACGCCGCTGGTCACCTACATCCTCATCGGACTGAACGTCCTGGTCTTCGCGATCACGGCCGCGCAGTCGTCGAGCGTGATGAACAACCAGCTGCGGTCCGGCCTGTTCCGCGACCTCGCGTTGTGGCCGCCGATGATCGCGGGCAACGACGAATACCTGCGGCTGCTCGGCAGCGGTTTCCTGCACTTCGGCCCGATCCACCTCGCGGTCAACATGTTCGCCCTGTGGGTGATCGGCCGCGACACCGAGATCGTGCTCGGTCGCTCCCGCTACCTCGCCGTGTACCTGCTGTCGTTGCTCGGCGGCTCCGCGGCGGTCGTGCTGATGCAGACCGATGCGGTCACCGCCGGCGCGTCCGGCGCCGTGTTCGGGCTCATGGGCGCGCAGGCCGTCATCCTGCTGCGGTTGCGGCGCAGCCCCGCGCCGGTGCTCACCGTCGTCGCCCTCAACGTGTTCATCAGCATCACCATCCCCGGCATCTCCCTGTGGGGACATCTCGGCGGCCTGGTGATCGGTGCCGCGGCGACCGCGGCGTTCCTCTACGGTCCGCAGGCTCTCGGCGCCGGAACCGACCGTGATCGCGTCGTCCGTACCGGCTGGATCGCGCTCGTCGCGGTCGCCGTCGCGGTCGTGCTGGTCATCGTGCTCGGGGTGCTGCGGCTGCGGTCTCAGCTGGGGCTGTGATTCAGCTCGGGCTCTGATCGGGCGCCAGGTCGCGCAGCACGAGCGCGTCGTACACGTCCCGCGGGTCGGCTCCGAGATCCCAGCGGCCGAAGATCATGAGGCGTTCGGTGCCGTCGGGATCGCGGGCGTCGATCTCGAGCATCGGCACCCGCCGGCCGAACCGCGGATACTCGACGATCCGCACCCGGGTCAGCGTCTCGCGGGGAAACACGCGGCGTCCGGTCAGTCGCGTGCAGGCCAGCCCGGAACCGTGCTCGGTCACCGCGAGCCGCGGCCGCTGCCGGACGGCGAGCGCGGCGGTCGCCAGGACGAGCAGCGCGGCCGCCCCCGCGAGGAAACGCCCCGCCGGGTCCGCGGTGAACACCGCGGCCGACGCGAGCACCCCGCCGCCGACGACGAGTGCGGCGACCGCGACGGGCGGTGTCGACCACTGCGGATCGCTCACCGCCGGGTCCCCGTATGTACGGATGCACTGCTAGTGCACAGGTTTCTCCACAGCTGGGGATGAATCACAATTGTGTAATCTCAGCGCCACTTCATGGTCATGATCAGCCCAACGACCATGAGACCGAATCCGATGAGGAAGTTGTACGCGCCCAGATCGTTCATCCACGAGATCTGTTCGGCGGCCAGGTAGTAGACGACCAGCCACAGCAGGCCCAGGATCATCAGCCCCAGCATCACCGCGACGTACACGGTGCTGGACGGCCCGGCCTTGACCTTGACGGGAGTGCGGCTCACCGACTTGAGCGGCTGATCGCTCTTCTTCCGGACCTTCGACTTGGGCATGATGTCCTCGCTCGTGCGGAACCGCCCGCGTGGCGGGCAGAGTAGGTTGGGCAGCTACGTTTCCAGTACACGCTAACGCAGACCGGCGAGGGGAGGCTCGGGTGCCCGACGGGCGGATACGCACGCTGGCCTGGGGTTCCGCGGTCCTGGCCGTGTCCCTGGTCGCCGGATTGCTGCTCGGTACCACTCGCGGCGTCTCCGACGGCGACGAACTGCGCGCCTCCGACTCCACCCGCCTGTCCGATCTCGTCCGGGCCGCGCAGTTGCAGGTCGACGAGCTCGGCGAACTGCGTGACGATCTCGCCGACCGCGTCGCCGCCCTGCAGAACCAGGCCGCGGCCACCGACGGCGACGTCGCGGAGGTGCTGTCCGAGGCGGACGCCCTCGCGGATCCGGCGGGACTGACCGCCCGCCGGGGGCCGGGAATCACCGTCACCCTCACCGACGCACCGCGCGGACCCGACGGCCGCTATCCGACCGACGCCGCACCCGACGACCTGGTGGTCCACCAGCAGGACGTGCAGAGTGTGCTCAACGCCCTGTGGGCGGGCGGTGCCGAGGCGATCGCGATGCAGGACCAGCGGATCGTCGCGACGTCGGCGCCGCGCTGCATCGGCAACACGCTGCTGCTGCACGGTCGCACCTATTCCCCGCCGTACGTGATCACCGCGCTCGGCGACCGCGCGCGGCTCGAGGCAGCACTCGCCGCGGAACCGGGCATCAACGTGTACAAGCAGTACGCGGCGCGGTTCGGGCTGGGGTACACGCAGCAGGCGTCGGACGATCTGACCGTCCCTGCCTACACCGGCAGCGCGACCGTTCGCTGACCGGTCGGTACGCTTCCTCCCATGCGCATTCTCGTGGTCGACAACTACGACAGCTTCGTGTTCAACCTGGTCCAGTATCTGGGGCAGCTCGGGACGCGAGCGGACGTCTGGCGCAACGACGACGAACGCCTCACCGCGCCCGGCGCCCTCACGGCCGCCGCGAAGGACTACGACGGCATCCTGCTGAGCCCCGGCCCGGGCACCCCGGAACGGGCGGGAGCGAGCATCGACCTCGTGAAGGCGTGCGCGGACACCGAAACGCCGCTGCTCGGGGTGTGCCTGGGGCACCAGTCCATCGGGGTCGCGTTCGGCGCGACCGTCGACCGGGCCCCCGAACTGCTGCACGGCAAGACCAGCCTGGTGCACCACAACGGCACCGGGGTCCTCGCGGGCCTGCCCGATCCGTTCACCGCGACCCGCTACCACTCGCTGACGGTGCTGCCGGAGACGATGCCGGCCGAGCTGGAACCGACCGGACACACCGAATCCGGTGTGGTGATGGCGTTGCGGCACACCCGGCTGCCGATCCACGGTGTCCAGTTCCACCCGGAGTCGGTGCTCACGCAGGGCGGTCACCGGATGCTCGCCAACTGGCTGGCGGTGTGCGGACAGGCCCCGGAAGAGGAGCTCGTCGCGCAGCTCGAAGCCGAGATGGCCCGTGCTCTCGACGGTGGAGCGGCCTGACCGGACGGAACCGTCCCGGAACGAACGAAGGGGCTCGGGCATCACGCCCGAGCCCCTGCTCGTTCAAAGCTGCTATCGGATAGCGTTACCGGATTCCCAGGGCCCCGACCCCGACCGTGATGGTCTCGGTCTTGGAGATCTCCGAGCCCGGAGGCTGCTGCTGGGTGATGACCATGCCGACCAGTTCCGGGGCGAGCGTCGCCTCACGGGTCTGCTGCAGCTGTGAGGCCGAGCCCGTCCAGCCCGCGGCCCGCAGCGCGGCCAGCGCCTCGGACACCGACCGGTTCGTGATCACCGGCATTTCGACGCGGTCGCCGTTGGACACCTGGATCGTGACGGTCTGGCCCTTCGTGGCGCTGGCGCCGCCCGCCGGACTGGTCGAGACGACGGTGCCCTCGGCCTGACCGGATTCGACCTGCTCCACCACGACGGTGAAGCCTGCGCTCTCGATGTTCTCCCGCGCGACGTCCAGGGTCTGGCCGGCCACGTTCGGTACCCGGACCTGCTCCGGGCCGGAACCCAGGGTGATGGTGACGGCGCTGTCGCGGTCGACGCTGCTGCCGGACGACGGCTCCTGCTTGACGATCGTGTCGACCTGCGCCTCCGTGGAGGGTGCCTTCAGCACGTTCGTGTCGAGCCGGAGCCCGACGTCGGCGAGTGCCTCCGCAGCCTCCTGCCGGCTCATCCCGCTCAGCCTCGGGACCTCGACCTGCTCGGGCCCGCTGGACACCTCCAGCGTCACCGTCGAGTTCTCCTCGACCTGCGAGCCGGCGACCGGGCGGGTGTTGATGACGTTGCCGGTCGCGACCACCGCGTCCGGTTTCGGCTGTACGGCCACGCGGAAACCCGCGTCCTGGAGCTGGGCCTCGGCGACCTGCTGCGCGAGATTTCGCACGTCGGGCACCGCAACCTGAGCCGCGGACGATCCGGGCCCCAGCGACCACAGGAACACCCCGACGATGCCGACGACGACCGCCGCGGCCACACCCAGCAGGATGCGTTTGGCGACCGCGCCGCCGCCACCGGAACCACCCGACGAAGCCGCCCCGGCCGGTGCCGCGCTGTCCCGGTAGTTCGAGCCGGTGTCGACGGCACCGAGGAAGGTGGTGCGTTCGTCGTCGGTCATCACCATCGGTGCGCTGGGCCGCTGCCCGCTGAGCACCCGGATCAGGTCGCTGCGCATTTCGGCGGCGCTCTGGTACCGGTTGGCGGGGTTCTTCGCCATGGCCTTCAGGATCACCGAATCCAGTTCCGGCGGCACCGCGGCATTCACCGACGACGGCAGCGGCGGATCTTCCCGCACGTGCTGGTAGGCCACCGCGACCGGCGAATCACCCTTGAAGGGAGGTTCGCCGGTGAGAATCTCGAAGAGCACGCAGCCCACCGAGTAGACGTCGGAGCGGGCGTCGACCTGCTCGCCCCGCGCCTGTTCCGGCGACAGGTACTGGGCGGTGCCGATCACCGCGGCCGTCTGCGTCATCGGGCTCGCCGCGTCCGAGATGGCGCGGGCGATGCCGAAGTCCATGACCTTCACGGCGCCGGCCTTGTTGATCATGACGTTCGCGGGCTTGACGTCGCGGTGCACGATCATGTTGCGGTGGCTGAAGTCCAGGGCCGCGCAGACATCGGCGATGATCTCCATCGCCCGCTTCGGCGCCATCGGACCCGTGCCCCGCACGATGTCGCGCAGCGTCTCGCCCTCGACGAACTCCATGACGATGTACGGCAGCGGGCCGGTCTCGGTCTCGGCCTCACCGGTGTCGTAGACGGCGACGATCGCCGGGTGGTTCAGGGCCGCCGCGTTCTGCGCTTCCCGGCGGAACCGCAGGTAGAACGTGGGGTCGCGGGCGAGGTCGGCGCGCAGGACCTTGATCGCCACGTCGCGACCGAGCCGGAGATCGCGAGCCAGGTGAACCTCGGACATACCACCGAAGCCGAGGATCTCACCCAGCTCGTAGCGGGAGGAGAGCTTGCGCGGTGTGGTCATCACGTTCCTGTTTCCGGCTCGGTGTTCGAATTCGTATTGTCGTTGGCCCCGGGTTCGACTTCCCCGCCACCGTTCTCACCCCCGGTACCGCCACCGCCGGCCGGTGCGGTCGTGGTGGTGGTCGTGGTCGTCGTGGCGGTGGTGGTCGTGGTCGTTGTCGTCGTCGGTTCCGGAGTCGTGGTGGTCGGTTCCGGAGTCGTGGTGATCGGCGGGGTCGTGGTCGGCGGCGGCGGTGTGGTGGTCGGCGGGATCGTCGTCACCGGTGGTGGCACCGGGATCGTCGGCTCCTCGGTCGTCGTGGTCACCGGTGGCCGCGTCGTGGTGGTCGTCGGCCGGGGCGTCGTGGTGATCTGCGTCGTCGGCGACGGACCGGGCACCGGTTCGTCCGAGCCGGCCCGGTCGAACAGCACGACGCCGAGCGCGATCGCTGCGAGCACGAGCGCGATACCCGCGGCCCACAGCAGCGCCTTCGAGGAGCGGCCGTTCCCGGAATCGCCGATCGGGGGCTGCGTGCCCGTCGCATAGTTCGGTCCCGTGTACGGGGTCTGCGGCGGCGGGGTCGCCCCCGAATACACGTCGCCGGTGTAGGCCTGCGGCGGCGTCGTCATGGCCCGGGTGGACGCGGTGGGCGGCGCCGTGCCCGGCACCCCGGGCGGCAGCACGCGGTTGGCGTTGGTGATCGGCGGTACGTTGCCGGGCGGTGGCACGGGACGCCCCGCGCGGACCGCCGCGATCGCGTCGGCGAACTCGCCGCCGCTGGAATAGCGGTGCGCAGGGTCCTTCGCCATGCCGATCTCGATGACCTCGCGCACGCCGGCCGGCAGATCCGTAGGCAGCGGCGCGGGCACCTCCTGCACGTGCTTCATCGCGACGGTGACGACGCTGTCGCCGAGGAACGGCCGCCGGCCCGACAGGGCCTCGTAGCCGACGACGGCCAGCGAATACACGTCGCTCGCGGAGGTCGCCTCCTGACCGAGAGCCTGCTCCGGCGAAATGTACTGGGCGGTGCCCATCACCATGCCGGTACGCGTCACCGGGGACGCGTCGACGGCCTTCGCGATACCGAAGTCGGTGATCTTGACCTGGCCGGTCGGCGTGATGAGGATGTTGCCCGGCTTCACGTCGCGGTGCACGACACCGCCGTTGTGCGCGGCCTGCAGCGCGCGGCCGGTCTGCTCGAGCATGTCGAGGCTGTGCCCCAGCGACAGGCGGCCGACGCGCGCGAGCACCGCGTTGAGCGGTTCCCCGTGCACCAGCTCCATCACCAGGTAGGCGATCGACTGGCCTTCGGCGTCGCGGATCTCGCCGTAGTCGAACACCCCGGCGATACCGGGATGGTTGAGCTGGGCGGTGGTGCGGGCCTCGAACCGGAAGCGGGTCAGGAAGTCGGGGTCGTCCGACAGTTCCGCCTTGAGGATCTTCACCGCGACCCGGCGGTCGAGCCGCGTGTCGAGTCCTTCCCACACCTGGCCCATGCCGCCGGTCGCGATGAGCCGTTGCAGTCGGTAGCGGTCGGCGATCATGGCGCCGCTGTTCACAGCCATGTCAGCCTCCCTGCAATCCGGCCGAGATGACGGCCCGTCCGATGGGCGCGGCCACGGAGCCGCCGGTGGCCGCGAGCGCCCGGTCGCCGCCGTCCTCCACGATCACCGCTACCGCAACCGTGGGCTGCTGCGCGGGCGCAAAGGCGATATACCACGTGTGCGGCGGAGTGTTACGGGGGTCGCTGCCGTGCTCGGCCGTGCCGGTCTTGGACGCGATCTGGACGCCGGGGATCTTGCCCGCGCCGCCCGCGAAGTTCTCGGCGCCGATCATCAGGTCCGTGAGGGTCGCGGCGACCTCCGGGGCGATCGCCTGGCCGGCCGACTCCGGCACCGTTTCGGCGAGAACCGACAGGTCAGGGGACTGCAACTGCTCCACCAGGTACGGCTTCATGCGCACCCCACCGTTCGCGACGGTCGCGGCGATCACCGCGTTCTCCAGCGGAGTCAGGGCCACGTCGCGCTGCCCGATGCTGGACTGTCCGAGTGCCGCACCGTCCGGAATCGGACCGATTGTGCTTTCTGCCACAGACAGCGGAATCGACATGTCCTCGCCGATTCCGAGCGCCTCGGCCTGCGCCGCGAGAGCCTCCCTGCCGGTGTTGATTCCCATCTCGACGAACGCGGTGTTGCACGAGCGGGCGAACGCCTCGCGCAGCGTCGCGGTCGGTTCGGAACCGCACGTCGAACCGGCGTAGTTCTCGAGTGTCGTTGTCGTGTCCGGAAGCGTGATGTTCGAGGCGGCGGTGAACCGGTCCTCCGGGCTCACCCCGTTCGCGAGGGCAGCGGCGGTGACCACGACCTTGAACGTCGAACCCGGCGGGTAGGTCTGCGACACCGCGCGGTTGAGCATCGGCTTGTCCGGGTCGGCGTTGAGTTCGTCCCAGGCGGCGCTGGTGGCGGCCCCGTCGTGCCCGGACAGCCGGTTCGGGTCGTAACTCGGTGTGCTCACCATCGCCAGAATCTTGCCGGTACTCGGTTCGATCGCGACGACCGCACCCGTGTAACCCTTGGCGGTCAGTTCGTCGTAGGCGACCTGCTGCATCATCGGGTCGATGGTGCTGACGACGTTCCCGCCGCGCGGGTCGCGTCCCGACACCAGGTCGAAGAAGCGGCGCCCGAACAGCCGGCTGTCCGACCCGTTGAGGACGGCGTCCTCGGACCGTTCCAGGCCGGTGCTGCCGTACTGCATCGAGTAGAAGCCGGTGACCGGTGCGTACGCGAGCGGGCTCATCGGCTGCTCCGGGGTGGCCGGATAGGTGCGCAGGTACTTGTAGCGGCTGTCGGTGGGCACCGACACCGCCAGCACCTGCCCGCTCGCGGAGATCTGGCCGCGCTGGCGGGAGTACTCGTCGATCAGCACCCGCGAGTTCCGCGGATCGGTGCGCAGATCGTCGGCCTTGATCACCTGCACGTACGTGGCGTTGGCGAGGAGAGCGGCGACCAGGAACATCACGGCCATCGCGACCTTGCGGAGAGGACCGTTCATTCGCGCCCCATCATCTCCGTCTGCGCGTCCGCGATCGGGGGCGCAGGCTTCTTGCGGGGGAGGACGGGTTCGCGGGCCGAGTGCGAGATCTTCATCAACAACGCCAGCAGTAGATAGTTCGCGAGCAGCGACGATCCGCCGTAGGAGACGAACGGGGTGGTCAGGCCCGTCAGCGGAATCAGCTTGGTGACACCGCCGACGACCACGAAGAGCTGGATCGCGAGGGTGAACGACAAGCCTGCGGCGAGCAGTTTACCGAAGCTGTCGCGCACCGCCAGCGCAGTGCGCAGCCCCCGCACGATCAGGACGAGGAACAGCAGCAGGATCGCGGCCAGGCCGATGAGGCCCAGTTCCTCACCGATCGCCGCGACGATGAAGTCGGTCTTCGCGAACGGCACCTGAGCGGGCCGGCCGCTGCCCAGGCCGGTGCCGCCGACACCGCCGGTCGCCATGCCGAACAGCGACTGCGAGATCTGGTAGCCGGTGTTCGCGTAGTCGGCGAACGGGTCGAGCCAGGTCTGCACCCGCACCCGCACGTGCCCGAACATCTGGTAGGCGAAGAAGAAGCCGACGGCGAGCAGACCGAAGCCGATGAGCAGCCAGCCCACCCGTTCGGTGGCGATGTAGAGCATCACCAGCACCGTCGTGAAGAGCAGCAGCGAGGTGCCCAGATCCTTCTCGAACACCATGACGCCGATCGACAGGATCCACGCGGCGAGGATCGGGCCGAGGTCGCGGGCGCGCGGGAAATCCATGCCGAGGAAGTGCTTGCCGGCGGTCGTGAACAGGTCACGTTTCGCGACGAGCACCGACGCGAAGAAGATGATCAGCAGGATCTTCGAGAACTCGCCGGGCTGGATGCTGAAACCGGGCAGCCGGATCCAGATCTTCGCGCCGTTGACCTCGGACAGGCTCGACGGCAGCAGCGCCGGGATGGCCAGCGCGACCAGGCCGATCAGGCCGAGGGTGTAGCTGTAGCGGGCGAGCAGCCGGTAGTCGTGCAGCAGCACCAGCACCGCGACGAACCCGGCGATGGCCAGCGCGGTCCACAGGACCTGCTGGTTCGCGTCGGGCGACGGGATGGGATTGCCCATGAACCGGGCGTTCTCCGCGTCGGCGAGGTCCAGGCGGTGGATCAGGACCAGGCCGAGCCCGTTGAGCAGCGCCACGATCGGCAGCAGCAGCGGGTCGGCGTACGTCGCGAATCGACGCACCGCCAGATGCGCGACGAGGAACAGCGCGGCGTACGTCAGCCCGTACTTGGCGAGGTCCCAGGTGAGAGCCTGTTCCTGGCTGGCCTCGACGAGCATCAGCGACACCAGCGTGATGCCGATCGCGGCGAGAATCAGCAGGAGTTCGGTGTTGCGGCGGGTGGACTGCAGTGGCGCAGGGGCAAATCCACCCGGTGGGCTCGGGAAAGCCCCCGCGACGTGAGACACCGACATCAGGCTCCCACCCTGCAGTTCTGGCCCGGTACCTGCGGTACGGCCGGGGTCGGGGAGGGTGTCTGCTCCGGAGCGGGCGGGGCGGCGGTGACGGGTGTCTGGCCCGGCGCCGGAACTACCGGTGCGGGCGCTGCGGCCTCGGCAGGGGGCGGGGCAACGGGGGTCGTCGGGGTGTCCGGCGCGGGTGCCGGGGCAGCCGTGCCGTCCGGAGCCGGCGCCGCAGAGGCGGGCGCGGGAACCGGTGCCGGTGCCGGCTTCTCCTCGATGCACACCGGAAGCAGATCACCGTCGACGAGCCGGCCCATCTGCGCTTTCGCGTCGTCCAGGTTGCCGGAGGGGAGACCGGCCCGCACCTGCTCGCGCGCGGCGGGCTGCAGATCGTCGACGACCATGACCCGGCAGTTGGCGTGGTCGGGTTCCATCAGCGTCAGCATGCCCTCGTCGGTGACGCATCCCACGAGCGCCTGTTCCTGCAACGAGTAGCCGAGCACGTTGCCGGGCACGCCCCGCAGCACGGTGACCCGGCCGTCGTCGGCGCCGACGTAGTAGTAGTTGCGGATCATCGTGCGACCCACGACCAGGCCGGCCGCGAGCAGCGCCAGTACGACGATCGCCCCGATGATCCACCACAGGCGGCTGCGCTTGCGCTTCGGTTCGGGTTCGGGCGCGCTGATCACCCGCTTCGGGGTGGCACGCGGCGGGCGCATCGCCGCGGCGCGACCGGCTGCGGTGTTCGGCGGGGGAGTGTCCTCGTCCTCACCGGACGCTGCGCCTGCGACGATCGGATGACTCTGCCCGTAGTCCAGGTCGATGACGTCGGCGACGACGACGGTGACGTTGTCCGGGCCGCCGCTGCGCAACGCCAGTTCGATGAGGCGGTCGGCGCACTCGTCGTGGGTGCCCTCGCGCATCGTGTTGGCGATCGTCTCGTCGCTGACCACGTCGGACAGACCGTCCGAGCACACCAGGTAACGGTCGCCGACGCGCACCTCGCGCACCGTGAGGGTCGGCTCGACCTCACTGCCGGTCAGCGCCCGCATGATCAGCGACCGCTGCGGATGCGAATGCGCCTGCTCGGCGGTGATGCGACCCTCGTCGACGAGGGACTGCACGAAGGTGTCGTCGCGGGTGATCTGGGTCAGCTGGTCGTCGCGCAGCAGGTAGGCGCGCGAATCGCCGATGTGGGCCAGGCCCAGCTTGCTGCCGGCGAACAGGATCGCGGTGAGCGTGGTGCCCATGCCGTCGAGTTCGGGTTCCTCCTCGACCTGATCGGCGATGGAGGCGTTGCCTTCGCGGACCGCGGCGGCGAGCTTGCCGAGCAGGTCCTCGCCCGGCTCGTCGTCGTCGAGGTGGGCGAGCGCCGCGATCATCAGTTGTGAGGCGACCTCACCGGCGGCGTGGCCGCCCATGCCGTCGGCGAGCGCGAGCAGACGTGCCCCGGCGTACACGGAGTCTTCGTTGTTGGAGCGGACCAAACCCCGGTCGCTGCGGGCGGCGTATCGCAATACAAGGGTCACGGGCGGAGCTCGATCACGGTCTTCCCGACCCGGACCGGGGTGCCGAGGGGTACGCGGACAGCGGTGGTGACTTTCGCACGATCGAGATAGGTCCCGTTGGTGGAACCCAGGTCCTCGACGTACCAGTCGGAGCCACGTGGCGAGAGCCGGGCGTGGCGGGTGGAGGCGTAGTCGTCGGTGAGCACGAGCGTCGAATCGTCGGCACGTCCGATCAGCACCGGCTGGGTGCCCAGCGAGATGCGGGTGCCGGCGAGCGCACCCTGTGTCACCACCAGGTACTTCGCCGTCTTGTTGCGACTCAGCGACGGCAGCACCGACTGCTTGCCCGAATAGCGAGGCAGCGGCCGGGCGGCGCCGGCGTAGATGTCCGAGCGCAGTGTGCGCAGAACAGCCCAGATGAACAGCCACAGCAGGAGGAGGAAACCCGCCCGGGTCAGCTGCAGAATCAGCCCCTGCACGGCTCATCCTCCTTCGGCATGATCGACCGGCGCACTCGCATCCGGTGTGCTGAGGTCACCCACAATACGGACTGTGTACGACTCGACGCATCGTCCGACGCGTCGGCTACGCGTCGGACAGGTCTCGAGTCGGGTCCGATTCGGTGTCGAATCCCGTTCAGAGGATGCGGACCAGGATCTCCGAGTGACCGGCACGGACCACATCGCCGTCGGCGAGCTGCCAGTCCTGCACCGGCGCGCCGTTGACGGTGGTGCCGTTGGTGGAACCGAGATCGGACAGCATCGCGACCGCGCCGTCCCAGCGGATGTCGATATGACGACGTGACACGCCGGTATCCGGGAGCCGGAACTGGGCGTCCTGGCCGCGGCCGATGATGTTGCTGCCTTCGCGGAGCTGGTAGTAGCGGCCGCTGCCGTCCTCGAGCTGGAGGGTCGCGGTCAGCACACGACCCGCGGGAGCACCGGCCGGCGGGTAGGCGGCGCCGCCACCGTAGTTGCGGTCGTCGTAGCCGCCCTGCTGGCCGTAACCCTGCTGGTCGTAACCCTGACCCTGATCCGCGTAACCCGGGTCTGCATAGCCCTGGTTGCCGTAGGCCTGCTGGCCGTACGGCTGCGGCTGGTAGGCCTGGTCGGCGTAGCCCTGGTCGTAGCCACCGGGCTGGCCGTAGCCGTTCTGGTAACGGTTGTCGCCGTAGGGCTGCTGGTAGTCGCGGCCGTACTCCTGGCTGTAGGCCTGCTGCTGGTCGTAGCCGCCACCGTAGTTGCGGTCGTCGTAGCCGCCCTGCTGGCCGTAACCCTGCTGGTCGTAGCCCTGATCGGCGTAACCCTGGTCGTAACCCGCGGCACCGGCGGGCTGGCCGTAGCCGCCCTGCTGGCCGTAACCCTGCGCGTAGCGCTGCTCCTGACCGACGTGCGCGTGACCGTTGCGCGCGTACTGCGGCTCCGCGCGATCGGCGGGCTCGCGGCCGGGTTCGTAGCCGGGGTTTTGCGTCATGGGGGCAACTCCTGGGTCGGGTTTCACGGTCGGGCGATTCTGGGGCGAACGCGAGGCCGGGGCGCGCGCCGGTGAGCGCCCGGTATCGGGATCGACCGAGCCGCGAGTGCGGTACTGCCCTGTGTGCAGCGCCGACGACGACTCGAAGGCAACATTGATCTCACCGTAGGTCTGCCACCCTTGTTCGCGAATGAAGTCCTCAAGGTGACGGGAGAATGCCTTCACCGTCAAGTCCCTGTCTGCTGCCAGGGCCTCATGATCGGATTCGCTGATGGTGATGACGTACTTGTTCGGTGCGAGCATGAGCCCACGATCGAGCTGCTGGACACCATCCGTCGCTTCCTGTTGAAGCGCGGCTTCGACCTCTTGGGGGACCACACCGCCTCCGAAGACGCGCGCGAACGCGTCGCCGATTGCGGCTTGAAGCTTGCGTTCGAAACGCTGCGCGATACCCATGGCGGCCCCCTTCCCAGGTCTGTGCGTGTCGCGATGCAGTTCTCGCCCCTGCATGGTATCGACTTTTCGTCCGATCCGGCTCGGAGGATCGTGAGCGATTGTCCAACTCGGTACCGAGCCCCGTCGTTGGACCCCGAGAAACCCGCCCTGACCAGGCGAATCGTTATATCCGGGGATGATGTGTTACTGTTCTCCAGTCGCTCGGGCGAGTGGCGGAATGGCAGACGCGCTGGCTTCAGGTGCCAGTGTCCTTCGGGACGTGGGGGTTCAAGTCCCCCTTCGCCCACAGAGAGCAGTTCCACGAACTGCACAGAACGAGGTCACGAACTCGAAAGAGGTCGTGACCTCGTTTTCGTATGTGCGGTCGATAGCGGCTCGATTCCGATCGGCCGTTCGATATCGATCCGGCAATCGACGCGGTGAGTGCGAATTCGCTCACGCTGCAGTGTGGGCGAATTCCGAATCGCGCCTGGATCGAGCGCGACAGCAATTGCGGGTCGGTGTCACCTCGTCGTGAGGTCGAACGTCAGCAGAGAGGGGCGCAGATAGTCCGTCGGATCGACGAGCATGCGCACCTCGGGTGAATTCGGCAGGCTCGCCACCGCCTCGCGCAACCGCGGCTCGTACGCGGCGGCGGGCGCGGAGACGGGTGGGAGCCAGTTGTCGTGATGAGAGGGAACGAATACGGACGGGCGCAGCGCCCGGATGTAGTCGAGCGTGTCGCCGAGGCCGTTCGTGTACTGGTTGTAACCCTGGATCGACCCGATCTGCACCGATGAGGCGGGCAACTGCCGCAGGGTGTCGAGGACCTGCGGTGCGTCGGTGACGAGCGGCCCCGAACTGTCGTGCCAGGTGAGCACGAAGCCGCCGACCTCGAACTGGTACAGCAACGAGCCGCCCTCCTCGTCGCCGGCGTGGTCCGCCAGGTGCTGCAGATCCTCGAGTGTCGGGGGGTGCTCGACGGTCGGCGTGAAGTCGGGCGCGAGGACGAGCGGGGCCTGCTCGCCCCGGGGTGCGCGCAGTCCGGAGTGCAGGTGCCGCACCGCGCGCACGGTCACACCGCCCAGCGTGAATTCGGTCCGATCCAGGGACAACGGATGCGTCCGCAGGTCCGTGGCGGCCTGCTCGTCGAGTTCCCGGCAGTGCTCCTCGGTGCCGACGATCGTCGCGCCGGACAGTGACGCGATCTCGGCTGCGTCGGCGGCATGGTCGAAGTGTCCGTGCCCGATGAAGATGTGGCTCGGCGCCAACGCTGCCAGTTCGGTGGGGCTCGTCGGCACACGATTCGAGAACTCCCCGCGAGGCACCCACGCGTCCAGAAGGAAGACGTCCCCGGCGATCGCCATCGCGAAGCTCGTCACCCCGAACCACGAGAGGATCACCTTGTCGGGATCCACTCCTCCGGTGCGCGGGTCGACGTGCTCGGCTCCGAAGAATCGTTGGCGGGCAGCGATCGTCGGGTTCGCATTCGGCTCGGCAGAGGCCACCGGCCGCGCCGGGGTCACGACGGCGACGGCTGCGGCGGCCGCCGCAGCCACGAAGGTCCGGCGGCTGATCGCATACGAGGACATGGGCGCAGTCTAGGGCGACAGCGATCCTGATCCGAGAATCCACGCGGTGAATGCGAATTCGCTCATGCAACAACGTGAGCGGTTTCCGAATCGCGTCGTGGATCGGGACGAGCCAACCGAACGCAGGCCTCGCGCTACCGGGCCGCGACCGCGGTGCGCATGACCTCGAGGGCCTCCTCCTCATGAACCGGTCCGACGACGGTGACTTCCGCATCGGTCGCCGCGACGACGTCTGCGCAACCGAGGGTGAAATGAGGTCCCTCGGGGAGGATGGTCGAGAACCCTTCGGTCGACGCGGCGAACACGATCCGGGTGATACCGGCCCAGACGCACGCTGCGGCGCACATGGGACACGGTTCGCCGCTCGCGTACATCGTGGCGCCGGCGAATCGGTCGACGTGCCCGTCGGCGGTTGCCCGGCGGATCGCGACGAGTTCGGCATGTGCGGTGATGTCGCCGGAGGAGGCGACTTCGTTGAGACCTTCGGCGAGCACCTCACCGGTGGCTGCGACCAGGACGGCGCCGAACGGGCGGTTGCCCGACACTGCTGCTTCTGCGGCGAGTTCGAGGCTGCGTGCGAGGAAGCGGGACTCGGGTGCGGGAACGGTCATGCGCTCATCTCTACTCTGGTTCCGATGTCGGCGGCGAGTGCGGCGTCGACGAGGATGCGGGCGGTCACGAGATCCTGTAGGCCGATGCCCACGGAGTTGAAGAGGGTGATGTCCTCGTCGCTGCGCCGACCGAGTCCGGGATCGAGGACGACGTCGCCGAGCTCGACGGCGACCGCGTCCTCGGTGAGATGTCCTTCGCCGACGGCGAGCAGGACGTCACCGGACTTCGTCAGTGCGGTGGGGCGACTGTCGACGACGAGCCGGGCCGAACCCATTCCGACACCGTCGATCTCACGGTGATCGGCGCGCGGGGGTGCACCCACGGCGTTCAGGTGCAGGCCCGGCCGGAACCACGCGCCGTGGACGATCGGATCCTTCGACGGTGTCAGTGTGCAGACGATGTCGGCGGTCGACAGAACGTCGCGCGGCGATTCGGCGTGTTCGACGCGCAGGTCCAGATCGTGAACACGGCGGCGGAACTCGTCAATGGTCGCAGCGGAGCGGGACCAGACCGATACCTTGTCGATCGATCGGACGCGAGCGATCGCGCGAGTGTGTTCGACGGCGAGTGTGCCGGCACCGATCAAGCCCAGGGTCGTGCTCGAATCCCGTGCGAGGTGTGCGGTGGCGACGGCGCTCGCGGCGGCCGTGCGGACGGCGGTGATGAGCCTTCCGTCGAGGACCGCTTCGCATTCACCGGTCCGATCCGACATCAGCAGGATGGTCGAGCGTTGGGTGGGTCGACCGGCGGCACGGTTGAACGGCATGTCGGACAGCACTTTCACCGAGCTGGCTCGCTGCCGGGTCGCGACTGCGGCCATCGGCAGGACCGTTCCCCCCTGTTCGAGGGGGAGGACCGCCGGTGCCGGATTGCATGCGGTGCCGGCGGACAGATCGGCGTGGGCGCGTTCGACGGCGTCGTAGACGGCGTGCCGGTCGATCAGGGCCTCGATGTCGGAATGGGTGAGGACGAGGGTCATCTGTTTGTCTGCCTCTCGGATTGATGTTCAGACACGGCCGATGTAGGGGACGGTGAGGCAGGACGGTGCTTTCCGTCCACCCACGAAGCCGCTGACCGCGACGATCGCAATGAGGTAGGGCAGCATCACGAGCACGGCGTAGGGGATGTTCACCCCGATCGCGGGGAGCGCGAACTGCATTGCACGGGCGACACCGAAGAACAATGCAGCCCAGAGGATTCCGGATACCTTCCATCGACCGGCGATCACGGCCACGACGGCGAGGTAGCCCATGCCCGCAGTCATGTTCTCGCTGAACGAGCGGACCTCCGAGAGCGCGAGGTGAGCGCCGGCGAGGCCACCGGCTGCGGATGCGATGAGCACTCCCGCGACACGGATGCGGTTGACGGCGAGCCCGGTCCAGCCCGCAGACGTCGCGTCTTCACCGACGGCGTCGATCCTGATCCCGGGCATGGTGCGGCGGGAGAAGATCACTGCCAGTGCGGCGATGACCGCCAGGCAGAAGTAGCCGAGGAGGGTTTGCCCGAACACCGCGGGCCCGATGATCGGCAGGTCGCTCAGGACCGGAACCCGGACGTCGGCGAAGGCGGGCACGTTCTGGCCCTTTCCGGCGTCGAGCAGGACCCGCGCCCCGAAGGTGGTGAGGCCGAGGGCGAGTGCGTTGGCCGCGACACCGACGACGATCTGGTCGGCACGGAGCCGCACGCTCAGCAGTGCCTGGGCGAGACCGAAGATCAGGCCCGCGACGACGCCGGCGACCGCACCGAGCACTGCCGATCCGGTGCTGACCGAGGCGAGCACGCCGGCGAACGCTCCGGTGAGCATCATTCCTTCCATGCTCAGGTTGAGCACCCCGGCGCGTTCGGAGATCGATTCGCCGGTGGCTGCGAGCAGTAGGGGTATGGCGAATGCCACTCCGCCGGTGAATACTTCGGTGATCATTGCGGTGTTCATACGAGCACCTCCCTGGCGGGGGCTTCGGTGTGGACCTCGGGACGGGATTTGCGTTGCGGCTTGGAGGTACTCGTCCACCATGCGGCACCGGCGATGAGGATGATCAGCAGGCTCTGGACGACGGTGATCGTGGACGCGGGTACTCCGGCGGCGAGTTGGAGGTTGATACCGCCGGAGACCAGGAAGCCGAACAGTGTGGAGACCGCGATGACGGCGGTCATCGATCCCCGAGCGAGGAGTCCGACGACCAGTCCGCTGAACCCGAATCCGGAGGAGAATCCGTCGGCGAGGACGAACGGTGCGGAGGCGACGAGCAGTCCTCCGGCCAGCCCGGAGAAACCGCCCGCCGCGGCGAGCCCGAGGAACGCGGTGCGATCGACGGGGACGCCGAATCGGGCCGAAGCGGTGTCGGACAGTCCCACGCTCCGCAGCCGAAGTCCGGTGATCGTGTGGCGCAACATGATTCCCACTGCGATCACCGAGATCACGGCGATCACGATCGCGATCGTGGCCGGGTTCCTGTCCAGGCCCAGCAACGGAAGGCGCGCCGAGACTGCCAGCGGTTCGGACTGGGGCAGGGTCTCCGAGGACGTCATCGGCTGGCGCAACAGCGACGGTTCCTGGACCATCAGCACCACCAATGCCAGGCCGACGAAGTTCAGCAGCAGGGTGGTGATGATCTCGCTGGTGCCGCGGCGGATCCGCAGCCAGGCCGCGATTCCCGCCCAAGCCGCACCTGCGAGGACGGCGGCGAGCAGAGCAGCGGCGAGACCGAGGGGGACCGGCACCGAATCGGGGATCGAGACCCCGACTGCGGTGGCGGCGATACCGCCCAGGCAGATCTGGCCTTCACCACCGACGTTGACGAGCCCGGCCCGGTAGGCGACGGTGAATCCGGCTGCCACCAGCATCAGGAGCGCGGCGTTGTTGAGCGAGGTTCCGATCGCGAACGGCGATCCCAAGGTTCCGTCGACGAGCGCGTCGACGACCGTTCCGGGGTCGGCTCCGGCGGTGGCAGCCAGAGCCAGACCCGCGACGGCCGATACGACCAGGGCGCCGAGGGCGATCACCAGCGGGTGGCGCAGGTGCAGATGTTGTATCGGCGGCAGGAGGCGCAGCCGCGGGCCGCGGTCGGATGTGATGGAGGTGGTCATGCGGGGACTCCGGTCATGAGGCTGCCGATATCGGTTGCGGCAGTGGGTGAGTCGGTGCGCACAGATCCCAGTAGTGCGCCGCGATAGGCCACGACGATCCGGTCGCACACGGTCAGCAGTTCGTCGATTTCGCTGGATGTGATCAGGACCGCGGCACCGTTGTCGGCCGCGTCGCGCAATCGGTCGAGCACGAACGCGACTGCACCGGCGTCCAGGCCCCGGGTGGGTTGCGCGGCGACAACGACACGCAATCCGGCAGTGGACAATTCGCGGGCAAGGACGACCTTCTGCTGGTTGCCGCCGGACAGTGAACCGATCGGCGCGTCCGGATCCGAGGCCCTGATCGAGTACTCGGCAATCGCGGCGGCGGCGTCGGCGCGCATCCGGTTCCGATCGAGCAGCCCGCACCGGCGGTACTGCCGCAGTCGGGGCATCGCGAGGTTCTCGGCGATCGACAGGTCGGCGATCATTCCTTCGGCGTGCCGGTCCTCGGGAATCACCGCCATGCCCGCGGCGGTCCGTTGCGCCGGCGATGCATCGGTGATATCCGTGCCGTCCAGGGTCACCGTGCCGCTGTCGGCGGTCAGCGACCCTGACAGCACGGCGGTCAGTTCGGACTGTCCGTTGCCCTCGACGCCTGCGATACCTACGATCTCGCCGCGTCCGATGCCCAACTCCACGTCCGACAGTGCGGTACTGCCGTCCGGGCGGGTCACGTCGAGACCGCTCACCCGCAGGACGGCATCGGCGTCGCTGTGGGTATCGCGGCGCCGTCGTAGGCCGGCGGCGGGGTCGATCGGTTCCTTGTCGCCCAGCATCAGTTTCAGCAGCGAGGACAGCGGCACGTCGGCGAGCCGTCCTCCACCGACGACGGTGCCTCCGCGCAGGACGGTGGCCTCGTCGGCGGCGCGGGCGACTTCACCGAGCTTGTGGGTGATGAGGACGACCGACTTGCCGTCCGCGGCAAGGGCGGCGCACGTGGCGATCAGTGCGTCGATCTCGGAGGGATCGAGCACTGCGGTCGGTTCGTCGAGCAGGATCAGCCGTGGGTCACGCAGCAGGGCCTTGACGATCTCCACTCGCTGGCGGGCCCCGACGGTCAGCTCGCCGACCGTGGCCTTCGGGTCGACACTCAGACCGTAGTTGTCTGCGATGCGGTCGAGGTCGTCCGACAGCCGGCCCCGCGGCGGACGGAAGCCGTCGCGCCCCAGCAGCAGATTGTCGGCGACGGTCATCGTGGGGATCAGCGAGAAGTGCTGATGCACCATCGCGACCCCTGCCTGCAGAGCGTCCGACGGATTGCGTGGCCGGTAGTCGGCGCCGGCCAGGGTCATGCTGCCGGTATCGGGAGAGACGGTGCCGTAGACGGTGTTGCACAGGGTCGATTTCCCGGCACCGTTCTCTCCCAGAATGCAGTGCACGGAACCAGGTTTCACGGTCAGTGTCACCGCGTCCAGGGCGCGCACCGAGCCGAACGATTTCCCGATCCCGTTCATCGACAGCAGCGCGGTGGTGGTGGTCATCGTCATCGCCTCTCGTTCGGCTTCCGGCCGTCAGTAGGGCTGGACCGCGCCGGAGACGATCGCCGCCTCCGCATCGGACAATGCCCGGGCGACAGCCGGATCGGTCGAGCACACGATGAATTCGCTGCCGCCCTTGTCGGTCGTCACGCCGAACGGAACCTGCGCGGCCGTCCACGTGCCGTCGAGCACCGAGGACACCGCGTACTCGATTTCGGTGCCGATATCGGTGCGCACGAAGCCGGCGTAGACGGTGTTCGCGCAGTCACCCGGGATGGGCCCGCCGTTGAAACGGTTGCCCGATTCCCGCGCGGCCTGCTCGATGCCCTGCTTGCCGAGGTTGACGATCTGACCCAGTACGTCGGCACCACCGGCATAGGCGGCACCGGCGGCCTGCTTGGCCTTGGCCGGGTCGTTGAAGTCACCCACGTACTGCGGTGCGAGGACCTTGACGTCCGGCCGGACGAACCGAGCGCCGTTACCGAATGCGCTGGCGGCGTTCACGATCGCCGGAAGTTCCACCCCGCCGACGAACCCGACCGTCCCGTTCTTCGACGACATGGCGGCGACGGCACCGGACAGGAATTCGGCCTCGGCCTGCTGCGGGTCGTAGTAGGCCAGGTTCGGCAACGGTTCGGCGTCGGCGGGCCCGCCGATCTCCACGAACTTGACGTCGGGGAACTGCGGGGCGACCGCGCGCAGGTCGGCGTCGGTCTGCCCACCGACCGAGATCACCAGATCGTTCTGGGAGGCGAAGCGCTGCAGCGCCTGCTGATAGTCGGCGGCGGCGACCTGCTCGACGTAACTGACGTCGATCCGGTCCCCGTATTCGGCCTGGATGCGTTCCACGCCTGCGAATCCCGACTGCATGAATCCCGTGTCGTTGATCGATCCGGGCAGGAAGACGCCGACGGACAGGACGTCGTCGGACGAGTCCGCGTCAGAAGTTCCGCACGCGCTCAGTCCCACTGTCAGAAGACCAGTGGCTGCGACGGACATGACCTTGGTGGCGGTGGTGACCTTCATAGGGCTTCTCCCGATTCATCGATACCGATTAGCGGTATACCGTTACGAGAAGCGTGGGCCCGATCCATTTCCGTCAGATTGCGAGGCTGTAAGAATTCCATTACTGGTATACCGCTATTTTTCGGTGTCTATGCTGGTGACAGGCACGAAGAGGAAAGAGGTCGAACGTGACAACCGCAGTGGACGCAGCAAGCCGGAAGTCGCTACGGGACGTCGCCTATGACGAACTACGCTCCCGCATCATCGGCCTGGACCTCGCTCCGGGTACCCGTCTGATCGAGCGCGATCTTGCCGAGGAGCTGGCCGTCTCGCGCATTCCGCTGCGCGAAGCGATGCAGCGATTGGAACGGGACGGGCTGGTCGTCGTGGTGCCGCGCCAGGGTGCGATCGTCTCGCCGTTCACCGTCGACGACGTCCGGGACCTCTTCGACGTCCGCGAGAACCTCGAGGTTCTCGCAGCGCGACTGGCCGCCGAACGCGCCGACGAGGAGGGCCTGGCAGCTCTTGCCGCTCAACTGGATACAGCACGCGACGCGACCGAACGCGGCGACAAGGCTGCCATCGCCGCGGCGAACGCGAAGTTCCACGCCCTCATCGTCGATCTCGCCGCCAACCCGCTACTCGAATCGATCCTGCAACCGCTGGAAGCCCGGACACAGTGGCTGTTCCATCTGACCAAGGAGCGCGACGCCACGGTGCAATGCCGCGAACACGAGGAGCTGCTGGCCGCCATCGCCGACCACGACCCCGACCGGGCTGCCGAATCCGCTTTCCACCACGTGCATTCCGGACGCGAGGCCAGCCTGAGAATGGCCGCCGAATGGTCCGATGTCGACATCGACCCGGTACACCTCACCAAGGGCCGGCGACGCGGCGGCTCGTGACCATTTGGCGGGCCCACTACCGGTAAGGCGCTGGGACCTTCGCGATGAATCGGAGAAGGTGCTGGTCGGACCGGATCGACTATCCTTCAGCCGCTTCGAATTCGAGCTCGCCGAGCTGGCCGAGCCGGCTCTTGATTCGTTCGATGTCGACGGGTAACCGGCCGCTGCCGGCGAACGCGTCCAGCGGCGTGGTCGCGAGGAAAACGGTGGTGATGTCGCAGTCGTACAGCACGTCGACCACGTTGGCGAAGCGTTGCGCCGGCTCACGTCCTGTGGCTCGAAGGTCGGGCACTCCGCTGACGACCCAGGTACCGAATTGTCGTGCGAGGGCGAGGTAGTCGACCGGGGCCGTGGTGTTTTCGCACAGGTCGGCGAAGTCGACCCACAGGCACCCCTCCGCTGCGCGCAGGGCACGGACGGGATGCCCGGCCGGTGCGAGGACTGTGCGTTCGTCGGGAGTCGGCGAGCGCAGTCCCAGTCGGTCTCTCTGCTCCTGCGTGCCGGGGCTGACCCACCATCCGGCGGCGAAACCGGCCTCGTGACCGGAGGCGGTGCGGTAGTCCACAGGCCCGTCGACGGTGACGACGGTGAAGAACTGCTCGATCATCTCGATCGAGGGGATGAAGTCGTCGTGGAACAGCGGGTTGGGCATCAGGGATCGAGGCGGGTAGTTCGAAGTCAGGATCACCCGGATCTGCCGATCGAGAAGGGCGGGCAGGAGACGGGCGATGAACTTGCCGTCCGCGGGGTCGTGGACGTGGAACTCGTCGAAGCACACGAGATCCACCCGGCCCAACAGCTCGTCCAGAGCAGCGGCAAGGTTGTTGCGGTGCCGTCGGATGCCCAGATGCAGGTCGCGGAAGAACTCGTGGAAGTGAACCCGCATCTTCCGGTCGGTCGGCAGCGCGGCGAAGTACGTCGCCATCAGCCAGCTCTTGCCCCGTCCGACGGGACCCCACAGATACAGATTCCGATCGCCGGCGGCGAGGGCGGCCGCGGTCTCCAGCTGCGATCCGTCGAGGGTGAATCCCAGATCTTGTGCAGCGGTATCGAATGCAGCGCCGTCTACGAGCAGTGAACGACGTGGCGGTGACGTTCTGCGAGTCCGACGCATGGCTCGAAACTCTAGCATCGTAGAGTTTCGGGGAATGGAGGTGGATATGGCTGAACGTCGCTCCCGTCGAGAGCTGATCTGCGAGGCCGCGTTGGACCTGGCTGCCGAGGGTGGCAACCATGCGCTCACGCACCAGGGCATCGATGCACGCCTCGGTCTGGCCCGGGGCTCGACGTCGTACTACTACCGCACCCGTCACGCCCTGGTGTCCGCCGCGATCGCGCACCTGGCGCGCCGGTCCCGGGAACACTTCGACAGCGCCGCCTCCATCGTCCGGCCGCCCACCATCGAAGCGGCCGGGAACCTGATCGCGGACCAGCTCGAAACGCTGGTGACGGACCGACACAGGGACGTCCTTGCCCGATACGCGCTCGTCGTCGACGCGGCCGCCGACGACGAGCTGAGGACAGGTCTGGCGTCGTGCCTCTTCTCGCTTCCCGCCGCGACCGCACTGATGGATGCCCTCGGCGCGTCCCAACCCCCGGATGCCGCGCGCGACCTCATCAGTCTGCTCGAAGGGATGGTGTTCGATTTCGCGTTCGGGACAAGGGTTCTCGCACCAGGTGATTCGTTCGCCGAGCATCGCGAGTCGCTGCGGACCACGATCCGCCTGTGGATAGGCACTCTCGTTACGAGCCGATGACATCCGCGTTCGAGGTCACTCGGAAGGCGGGCTATCGACCGAGAATGCTGCGGCGTGCCCGGGCCCGTAAAGGGGCTTCGAGCCTGCTCGAGACGAAACTACCCCGGATCGTATCCGGGAACAGGGACGTATGGCTCGCGAGTCCACCGCCCGGTGCCCCGGCCCGACGTAAGCTCGAAAACGGACGGAAGTCCGAACCGTGCAGAGCTGCACTCGGAGGTCAGGACCGAAGTAGACGATGGCCGATACAGATCCCTTCGCGACGCAACGTGGCGTGGCCGGAACGGTCTCCGCGGAGCTGGAGGACGTCGGTTTCGAGGATCCGCAAGAGGTCGGCCGCGGCGGGTTCGGCGTGGTCTACCGGTGCACTCAGCCTTCGCTGGACCGCGTCGTCGCGGTGAAGGTCCTCACGGCCGATCTGGACGAGGACAACCGCGCCCGATTCCTGCGTGAGCAGCGCGCCGCCGGCCGCTTGACCGGTCACCCCAACATCGTCAACATCCTGCAGGCCGGCATCACCGCCAACGGCCGGCCCTTCATCGTGATGCCCTTCGAATCCCAGGGCTCGCTCGAGACGCGGATTCGCCGGCAGGGCCCGCTCCCGCTGGAGGACGTCCTGCGGATCGGGGTCAAGATGGCCGGCGCGCTCGAGGCGGCCCACGCTGTCGGCATCATTCATCGCGATGTGAAGCCCGCGAACATCCTGTTCACGGACTACGGCGAGCCGGCGTTGACGGACTTCGGTATCGCTCACGTCGCGGGTGAGTTCCAGACTGCCGTCGGGGTGCTCACGGGTTCGCCGGCGTTCACTGCACCGGAGGTGTTCAACGGTGCGCCACCGAGCACCGCTGCCGACGTCTACGGGCTCGGGGCCACCCTGTTCGCGGCGGCCACCGGTCACGCCGCGTTCGAACGTCGCAGCGATGAGCAGGTGGTCGCGCAGTTCGTGCGGATCGCCACGGAGCCGGTCCCGGATCCTCGTGACCACGGGGTCGCCGCCGACGTCAGTGCTCTGATCGGGGCCGCAATGGCCGGCGACCCGAACGACCGCCCGTCCGTGGTCGAGCTGGGGGACAGGCTTCGCGAGGCGCAACGATCACACGGATTCTCCGTGGACGACATGACCGCGAGCGCGGGTGCCGGAGTTCCTGCCTACGCCTCGAGCACGGCGGGAGAGGCCACCCGGCCACCGACGGCGCGGACCGGCCGCACGCGAGACCTTCCGCTGGAGCTAACGAGCTTCGTCGACCGCCGCGAAGAGTTGGCGAAGGCCAAGAACCTCCTGGCGACCGCCCGTCTGGTGACGCTGGTCGGGGTCGGTGGGGTAGGCAAGACCCGTCTCGCGTTGAGAATCGCCCATCAGATGCGCGTCGCGTTCGCCGACGGTGTGTTCCTCGTTGAACTGGCCGAGCTGCAGGACGAATCCCTCCTGGTCGACGTGGTCGCCGGTGCGATCGGTCTGCGCGATCAGTCGACCACGCCGCTGAAGGTGGTCCTCGAGAACTACCTCGCGAAGCGGGAGGTGCTGCTCGTCCTCGACAACTGTGAGCATCTGATCGACGCGGTCGCGCATCTCGCGGAGTCGCTGCTGCGCGCCGGACCGGGATTGCGGATCCTCGCGACCAGTCGTGAGCGGATCGGCATCGGCGGCGAGGTGGTGCTGCCGCTGGCGCCGCTGCCGGTCCCCGATCTCGAGAATCTACCGGCACGAGGACACCGCAACGACGCGATGACGCTGTTCGTCGAGCGGGCCGCCGCGGCGGTGCCCGGCTTCGTGGCCGGTGACGACGACGCGGTCACGATCGCCAAGATCTGCCGTCGTCTCGAAGGCCTGCCGCTGTCGATCGAACTCGCCGCCGCCGGGCTGCGGGCGATATCGCCGGAGCAGGTGTTGCAGCGGCTCACCGACCGCTACGCGCTGCTCACCCGGGGTAGCAGGGATGCACCCGAACGACAACAGACGCTGAGGATGTGCGTCGACTGGAGCTACGAACTGTGCACTCCGCTGGAACAGCGGATGTGGGCGCGTCTGTCGGTGTTCGTCGGAGGGTTCGAACTCGATGCCGCCGAGCACATCTGCGGCTCGGAGTTCTCCGCAGAGGATGTCTTCGACGCGGTGTCCAACCTCGTCGACAAGTCGATCCTGATCCGCGAGCAATCCGGTCCGGTCGCGCGGTTCCGGATGCTCGAGACGATCCGGGAATACGGACAGGAGAAGGCATCCGAGGCAGGTGACCTCGCGGATCTGCGGCGGGCGTATCGCGAGTGGTACGAGCAGCTGGCGCGGGACGCGGAGGCCGACTGGATCGGCCCGCGACAGCTCGATTGGATGAAGCGGCTCACCACCGAACTGGCCAACATACGGCAGGCGCTGGACTTCTGCGCCTCCGACGACCCCGAGGCCGGGGTCCGGATGGCGGGGGCGTTGTTCCCCTATTGGTTTTCGCGGAGTCTCATCGGCGAGTGCGGTCGCTGGTGCCACCGGATGCTGGAACAGGCGGTGGCGAAGCCGAGCGTCGACCGGGCGAAGGCGGCATTCGTGGAAAGCGCGATGGCCGGGTTGCAGGGCGACTCGAAGGCTTCGGCGGTCGTGATGCGGAACGAGCGCGCGTTGGCGGAAGGGACGACGGACCCCCTGCTGCTGGCGTATCTCGATCTCGGCGACGCCTACGGCACCCTGTTCAGTGGTGACCTTCAGCGCACGTGCGAATGGTTCGAAGGCGCATTGTCGACCTTCACGGATCTGAACGATGTCCTCTACCAAGTGGTTCCCCGCATCGGCATGGGACTCGCCTACGAAATCGTCGGTCGGACCGACCTGGCGATCAGCTGCTACGAGCGTGCCCTCGAGATCACCGAGGCTCGCGGTGAGTCCGTACACAGATCGTATGCGCAGTGGGCACTGGCGGTCGTGGTGTGGCGTCAGGGTGACCGTGACCGTGCGGAACAGCTTCTGCAGCAATCACTTCTGATTGCGCGCAAGTACACGCCGCGGCTCAACATCAGTTTGGTCCTTCAGGTGCTCTCCTGGATCGCAATGGCGGATCGCAATGCCGAACGCGCGGTGGTCCTGGCCGCGGCCGCCGACCACCTGAGCCAGTCGATCGGAAGTCCGTCCGTGGTTGTGCCCGGTCTTGCCGAGAACCACGAAATGACTCTGCGCGCCGCGCGTGATGCGCTGAGTTCGAGGGCATTCGAGGCCGCTCGCCGGAAGGGCGAAGCGCTCGGCGTCACCGGCGCGGTCGCGTATGCGCTCGGGGAAGACTCCGGCGGATCCGAGTCGAAGTCTCCCCTCGCAAGTGCCCCGACGAAGCGGGAACTCGAGGTCGCCGGGCTGGTCGCCGAGGGCCTGACGAACAGGGAGATCGCGGAGCGTCTGACGATCTCGCTCCGAACCGCGCAGGGACACGTCGAGCGTCTTCTGGGGAAGCTCGGATTCACCAGACGTTCCCAGATCGCGGTGTGGTTCACCGAGCAACGCGACTCCGGCGAGTGAGCGGGAGTTTTCCCGGCGACGCGAACGCGTGTTCGAGTTGACCCTCGACGCCACCCGTGGGACCATCCCTGCACCGGCCTGAAAACAGGTCGACCCCGGAAGGTGCTACCAACACCGACCGGGGTCTGGGCACACGACAGTAGGAGCTGTCATGCACCGTACGGTGGATTCTATCCACACGCCCCGCAGAGGCGTGCACGAGCAACGAGCCGCGAGTGCCTTCCGCGCCGGCCCGCACATCACCTGGCCACCAGGTTCACATCCGACGTCCTGAGCACGCAGCCCCTCGATCCCGCGACCCGCGGTCCGATCGAGGGGCTCGAGTTGTTTTCCGTCTGCCTCGGTGCGGGCACGGGCCGTTCCGGTGACCGTGGCACATCGGGCGGGCGTCGTCGCTCGTCTCCCAGAGTCCGACGTCAGCGCATCGACGCTGCGAAACCGGGTGCCATTCCCGTGTTTCGAAACCGACTGGGCGCCAGTAACCCTCGTCTCCACAGCTGGTGGTGGAGCACCCGATCGTGAGGGTCGACACGAACGACCGGGTCCAGTACCTGCCGCACGTCCGCCGCGACGTGGGGCTACGAGTGCTGGCCGAGACGGTCTATCGGGGCATGGCGACCGGGCAGCGTTGGGGAAGGGGCCGGAGCAAGCTCAGGGACCCGTAGGGTCTCCGATCGGTCGGAGGCAGCCGCCCGCAGGGCGTCCGTCGATCTCCGGTTGTTCGAGCTCGGTCTGCTCACTGCAGCATTCGGGGACCGAGTTGGTGGGTGAGTTCGAGAGCCAGCATGAGTGCCAGTCGGTGTTCGCCGGGGTGGTGGCCGAGCAGTTCGGTTGCGCGGGCGACTCGCTGCAGGACGGTGTTGCGGTGCGTGTGCAGGCGAACCGCCGTCCGCGGGGCGTTGTCGGCTTCCTCGAGGTAGATCCGCAGGGTTTCGCGGAGGCGGGCGGCCGCGGGTGTGTCCGCCGCCAGAGTTCCGAGCGTGCTGGTGACGAATTCCGTTGCGCGGTCCGGATCCTGGGCGGTCAACGCGGTGACTTCCAGGTCCCGATACAGCGCGAGCCGGGCGCCGCCGGGGTGACCGGCCAGCAGCCGCTGTATGGACACCGCGGCCGCATGCGATCGGCGGAATCCGGTGATGCCGGGTCGGGTGGGGCCCACCGCGACGCGGATGTGGGATTGCGCGTGCGCGAGGGCGTTTCGCATCGCCTCGTACGAGACGTCGGACTCGGTACCCAGCCACGCCCACAGGGCGGAAGTTCCCGCGGGGAGGGTGAGGGGACCGCGAGCACCGACGGCACGCGCCAGGATGGTGGCAGCCGACTCCAGCGCTCCTTGGGCTTCGCCGACCGGTTGGGACCACAGCACCAGCGCGGTGTGACGACGGGAGAGGTCGTAGCCGAGTCGTTCGCTCGCCCGGGAACCGTCGATCGGTGCACCGTCGAGGATCAGCCGGACCGTCTCGGTGCGGCGTGCGAGAGCGCCCCCGAGTACCTGTTCCCGCTCCCGTTGTGCTTCGGCGAGGACGCAGGCCACGACATGGTCGACGTACTCGAATACGCGTTGCGAGGAGGCGTTCAGCAGTTCCATCAGCAGAGGGCTCGCCGGAACGAGCGCGGCGGCGAGTTTCATGTAGCGTTGCCAGGCGACGTTCTGCCCGCGACGGTAGGCCTGGAAGATCACGTCGAATTCGATGCCGCGTCGAGCAACGGTGCGGGCGATGTCGAGCGCTTCGGGCGGGACGTCGATCGGTGCGGTTCCACCTTCCCGTCGGGTGAGGGT